>Ga0123342_1000888_pt1 | contig 49604 bp, 22 predicted proteins | sample Turbeawhitnodule_FD_89960 | JGI IMG/M metagenome (GOLD analysis project Ga0123342, IMG submission 89960) | Root nodule microbial communities of legume samples collected from Mexico - Turtle bean Mexico white nodule | ecosystem: Host-associated > Plants > Roots > Nodule | place: Mexico: Nepantla...
GAAGATATTACAAATTGGGATATATAACAGTGAAGGAGAAGAGTTTAATTTATAACCCTCAAACCTCCTTCCCAAACAATGAACCCACCGATGTGGGACTTGGAATTAAGCCAAAATCAACACACATATCACCCTCTCATTGCATATTCTTTGATAGACCAAAAAAAGTTAACCGCAACTCTTTCACACACAAAAAATCATGTACATAAATCACCCAAACTTGAGAACAATCTAATTCTTCCCGGGTAATATTCCTCAATATCTTGTCCTTGATAACTCATGTATTCCACTTTCTTGCTTTTGTTTATCTTGAGTTAGCATTTCTCAAAATAATTATGTAGTTCAACCCGAGATTGCATCGTGATGAGCAACATAATATTGCATTAGAATAGCCTATTCTTTCAGTAACCCACTATCATACATTATGTTTTTGTTGGATTTTGGCTTTGAGGCACTAAGTTGTAACATATATGCTTCATCTATCCAAGCACCTGCAATATAGAGAAAACATACCTAATAATATCTATTGTTATATATATTTGTTATCTTATATATGTATTATTGATATTATTATTTTATTATTTTCATTATTTATAATTATATGTTATTATTAATAGTATAATTAACTATTTTTGAAATTGTTTAATAAATTTATATAATATTTAATTTTGTATATTGTATATTATAATAAAATGCATGCACAAGGGTATTTAGGTAAAATGCAGTAATTATACATAAAATTAGCACAAATCTCTTCATTTGTGTGTGAGGATTGAAAAAACACTTTCACCCTTCCCCCACCCTCAAAACCACTAAAATAAATACAAGAAACACCCTCTCCCTCCTCATACTTGGAAACAAATATAACATCTAGGAAATGTAAATTTTAGCACAGAACTAAAAGAAGATAATAAGGTGCTAACAAAAGAGTTTTTAGAAGAGGAGATTAGATGATTATGTTGTAATGTGAAGGTAAAAAAACCCAAGTACAAATGAGTATAATTGTACCTTTACTAAGAAGTTTTGGAACATAATTAGAGGGGAACTTTCTACATGGTGTGTAAAGACCGAGAAAATTAGTCTTAGAGTAGAAGTGATACAATTAAAATAACACATAAATATTTTATTATTAAAATGAAAAGAGCATATAAATAGAAAATTCAGTTATTCAGGTTTCATTTTAAAAGAACCATCATCTCTCTAAAAGTTTCCTTTTGCCTTCATCTCCCTTCTCACTAAGATTCTGACCTCCTCACTCATCAGTTTGACGATCAAAGTCCGCCATCAAACTCCTGATAGTGAATACTACAAGATTGCCCTATCAGAATGTTTAATAGAGTAAGTTCATTTTTGCTCTTCTCTTTTAGTCAAATTTTGAACTTGTTTGAGTTGTCTCTGCATAAGCTTTGCATGTGACTCTTTTTAGTCAGAATATGAATTTTAATCAAGACATAGTATTTTAAGGAATGACAATACCGTGTTAAGATTGTTTAGGATGTGCATTGACTAGGTATTCGTTTAGGAGATATCCTAACTCTTCTAAGATAATGAAATCATATAAATGAAGTTATTCAGGTGGTAAAAGTCGAATGAGATTCATATGAAGGGGTAAATTATTTGAAAGATAACTAACTTGACCTGTTATATGAATTAACATTGTCATACTATGAGAGATGATATTGAGATTATTTATGTGCATAGTTGTGTGGATTTCACAGTGAGATAGTATGACATATGCAAATCTCTGAGTCTAAGTCAATGCACGAGTCTTTCAGAAGTAGAGTCAAATGTCTATCTATTTTGAGTCACTAGAAGTCTAACATGTGAAAGATGAATTATAAATTTTAATAGATACTTGATGATTTGAGAAATTGTATGAGACTTGATGAATTATGTTTATTAATTTGAAATTGAAATTATATAGAAATTTATTTTATAGCTAGCTTACCCTGTGCTTTATTTTGTGTTTGTTTTCTTTATCTGTGATGATCATGTATTTTACACAGGAGCATATGAGGCTGCAGGTGAAAGAAATCCCTAGTGAGCAGATAAAAGATATATAGTTGTTTTTATTAATTTGTTGATGTTTGTAAATATAATTTTACTTGTGAAATAATGTATATTTTGAACTACTAAACATATGATATAGATAAATATTTATGTTGAAAATTCACGCATATTATAATATTAGATGTTGAAAAATATGGGGATCTTACATAATTATGAAGATCATACCTACAATTAAGGGTTGAAGTATCTTATGAATGTTTTATTTAGTTTATTTTGTCTGATAAAAAAACTTTTGCAAAATCAAATTATTTAATGTGTACATAGAAAGTAAAAATAAAATATTATAACTATTGTGAGTTCAAATTAAAATTTTCATAGTGTTTAGAATGTTAAATAAAAATGAACACGATACAAATATATAAAAAAAATTAGTAAATTTATCATTTAAAGAATTTTTGTTTAAAATAGTATATTAATGTTTTTTTTATGTGGATTTACAATTTAATTGTGCACCCATGCACCCACATTATCTTCTAATACATCATCATGAGATTCCTCTTTCATTTTCCAACGTTCTACACGTTGACACCCAATTGACCATCATTACTCATTGGAAAAAGAGAGAAGTAATTAATACTCCATTTCTCTTAACTCATGAATTCATTTATTAATATATATATATATATATATATATATATTAGACAATATTTTAATTTTTTAACATCCTTGATTATGACTGCAATTGTAAATGTAATTTATACACCTTAGCCATATCTTTTATTATTATTTTTATAAATCTGGAATAAGTTTTTATTAGTAATGTATTTATTTCTAAAGTTATTTGTAAACTTTTATTTTCTAAAATTTAATAGATAATCCATGATAAAGAATCTTGCATGAAGAAAGAAATGCTTCAACTTTGGACCACATTCCTACTAAAACATGATCCTTTGCGTACGTACTTTATTTTATTTATTTTCATAACTTTAATCATTATTAATATTTTTTCTATTTACGAAGTATATTGTTATAATTATATTTGTTTTTAAGATAATCCATGACTGGGACCACCACTTTATTTGTAGATTTGAAACATATGATTATAAATTACTTGTCTTAACTTTCTAGCGCACTAACGTAATACGAGTAACATATCGTTTTTTGTGCACTCACCTTTCTTTTTCTCCTTTACAAAAACAACACTGGACCAGAAACCTATATAAAAATATAAATATTTTTTCAAACAAAATTACTTTAGCCTTCGTTTGAATGAAGTGGTGTGTGAAAAAATGTTTTGTGAGATAAAAAAAATTCTTTGTAAATATGCATCAATTGTGGAAAAAAATTTAGTTATTTTAATATTATAATAATAAATAATTAAACTAATATAGTAAATATAATAATTAAAAATATCAATGGTAAATAACATTATAAAAATAAATAAAATAACTTCTATAATAGTTTAGCTTTTCATTTATTTATTTTTATTTTACTTTTTGCCTTTTTCATTTTCTTTCTCCTTACCAAATGGGTTAATAATAAAAAAAGAGTTAAGTTCCCCTCATAGAAAACTCAGTCATGGATGCTTACTTGTATAACATAGACAATGATACGTGCACTGATATGACACCGACACGGATAAAGAAATACGTATAATCTCTAAAATATAGCATATGAGGACACATATGAGGACACAAATATATATATTATATAATTTTGATTATATAAATTGACAATAAAAATTTATGTGCACAAGAATGTTTCAGGTTTTTTTGTAGCGAGAATATGTCTCTCATGGCTGGTTCAAAATTATTTGTTTCTTATTTTTATAATCATAATAACAATTGATTACATAGTTTGAGTTTTTTATAATTAATGTATTTCTCATTTTTAAAATTGTATTAGAATCGTGCTAGAATTTTCAGAACTCTAATAAATATTTTTTGAATTATATATTTCACTGATACGTGTCCAACATCTACACACCATTTAAGAGGCATGTCTGAGTCGTGCGTACCCATCTTTAGCTTTATGAAAAGAACAATATATTATTTTTTATAAAGAATTAAATAAAAAAGTATTTTTTTAAACATTTTATTATTTTTTATTATACAAGAGGTTTATAAATACGTGAGAAAACACTCTTACATTATGATTTTATTTGTGGAGTAATAAAAGGAAAATTTTATAATTTTAGATATTTGAAGTTGAAAAAAATACAAAATTTGATTTAGTTTTTAAAAACCAGCGTTTTTAAAATTAAATAATGTTTTCCAATATATATTTGGCCAATCTTTGAAGGAAATGTGAAAATCTGATTTTTTTGGAATTAAAAAAACTTTTAATAAACAAATATTACTTTTCAATGAGAATAAAATATTATTATTTTATTTTGTAGAAAAAAGTGAGATGATTTTTCGAATTAATAATGAAAAAATATTTTTAGTGATACAAATATTATTTTTTTAGAAAAATAAATAAATGTGATCGATCAAACAAATTTAATTATTTATGAGAATTATGATTTGTAGGATTCATACATCAGGACATAGTTTTTTTTTGCATATATATGTTTTTCTTATTTGAAAGGCCGTTAAAAAAAATCATGAAATAGAAAAAAAATTTAGAGACTAAAATAATTAGTTACAATTGTAACTAAATTAGATACCATTTTAGAAACTAACAAAAATTGGTTTCTAAATTAGTTTATATTATTGTTAAATAGTTTTTAAATTAGTATCTAATTAGCAATCAAGGTTTTAACTATCAATTATTTTGTTTTTAAATTTGGTAGCAAAAATCTTGATTGCTAATTAGATATCAATTTAAAAACTATTTAATAGAAACTAATTTAGACCAAAATTTGTTTTAGTTTTTAAAATGGTCTCTAATTTAATTACTATTGCAATTAATTATTTTGGTCTCTAAAAGTTGGTTTTTATTTCATGATTAAACATCTTATATTTTTCTCATTTTTAATTTGTGATAAAATTTTGTTAATTTCCATTAAAAAAATTCTTTAGACTGCCACCGTTAAAAGGTGCAAATATATAGTGTCTCTTTTTTGTAAAAAAAAAAATGCAATTCTCCTTCCTTAAAGATGCAAATATCACACTTTCTTAAAAATAAGTGGATTTATTATATATATGTATATATAAAAAATTAAATCTTATCATAAATTAAGGAAAAATTGTTTATATATTTAAAATTATTTATGTTATTACTATATCAGAAAAATATTCTAAAAACTGAAATTAAAAGCATTACATACATATGTGTATAAGTAAAAAAAACAAAATTATTAAGTAGTAATTAATTGATATTATTAATGTACTATTTTATTAATATTAAATAAATTGGTATTGTTCTTATATTATACTAATGATTATATTGATTAATATATATAGTTAATTGTAATAATCTTACTTTAGTTTAATTATATATTTTAAAAGATTATAATAAATTTATTAATATTTAAGAAATTATCAAGTGAATGAATGATAACTTAAGTAAGTAGAAGTAATTAACTTATATATAATGAAAACATAAAGTTAACCAATATTTTTTTGAACTATATTATGTTAAATAGTCTAAAACTTATAAGATAAAAAACAATAAATATGTTTTTATCATCACTCAAGGAGAGAAAGAAAATGATTGTAATACATGTATCTCTTATAAAAGAGAAATAAAAATTTATCTTTTAAACTCTATGTAAAATAATACTCATATATATATATATTATAAGAAAATCATGAAATAGAAACTAAATTTTTTAGAAACCAAAATAATTATTAGTAATAGTAACTAAATTAGAGATATTTTAAAAATTAAAAAATAATTAAATTAATTTATATTATTATTAAATAATTTTTAAATTAATATTTAATTTGTAATTAAAGTTTTTAAAATTATTTAATTTCTAAATTTGGTTAATATTTAGAATGCAAAGAAAACAATGAGCTATAAAAGTTTTCCAAAGATTGGTGAAGAAAAGAAAAAGTTTAGTTGTCTCCTTATTATGTCTTGAAAAGCAAAAGCTTATGTTGCACATTTCCCAAAGACCAAAAGAGAAGGTTTGATTGAGGGGTAAAAACTTATACATTAACAACTTACTTTTTATTTTTATTTTTTACATTCCTTTACAATCAATAATACTATTATTTTTCATAACATTTAATTACAAATATTTTTTTACACTCATTTTACAATCAATATTATTATTATTATTTTATATAATTTATGATATATATTATTTTAAATTCATTATATCATAAAATTATTAGATTTTAAAAAAAAAAACGGACTCTTCTTTACAGATATTTGGGTTTTCAAAAAGTAAAATTTTTTATGCCCTATATACATGCATTTCATAGCTGGTATGCATCATAAGCACTTCCCAAAGATCGCTTCAAAAGAATGGCCAACTCCATCTTTCTCCTCCACCTAGTTTCCTCGTTTCTTCTTTTCACTTTCTTGCTGGAAGCTGTTCATGGCACCAAAAAGGCAAGCAACCTGGTTTTGCTTATTGCTCATTCATATCAGTAATTTGTACCATGAAATTATGATGACTTGCTTCTGATATTGCTGTGTTTCCCACCATTGATTTGCTTCTTCTTCATTGCTTATATTTCACAGATCTTTGATTTTGTTTACAGTGTTACATTGTATACTTGGGAGCACACTCTCATGGTTCCACCCCTACTTCTGTTGACCTCCAAATTGCTACGTATTCGCATTATCATTTACTAGGTTCAATCCTTGGAAGGTATCAAATCATAGTTTTTTTGTGTTTTTTTTCAAGACCTAATTATTATTGTTCGAAAAAGATTGTTTGACAGCTGAAACACTAAAAAGATTCATTTTGACAAATATTTAGGGGATGGTGTTTAGTCGGCAGTTATTCATTTATATCTAAATACTATTTTTATTTTATTTATATATTTTAAATAAGATTATTTAAAAAATATTATTTAAATATAAACTAAAAAATAATCTTACATTTTAATTTAAATAAAATTACATCATAAATTATTAATATAAATAAAATTAGTCTTTTTAAAATAAATTATACTACGAAGTATAAGTTTAAATAACATTAATTTCTCTAAAAACAATTTTAATATCATAAATCTAAATAAAAAAAGTATAAAATATTTTAATAGTTAATTTTCATCTTGTTAAGAACTTCATTTATTCATAGATAAAATTAAAAAAAAAAAAAGTAACCATAGACAATAATGTATAGATTGAATAGAATAGTACTGTCCTTGTCTTATTAATAAACAAATTAAATTGTCTATATCCATTACTCACATGTATTTAATATGTGGGTACCCACACATGTGTGGGGGTAAATTCTTTACCATTTCTACTCCTATTAAGTTTTAAGAATAAAAAGACATTGTTACATGATATGAATATCTAAAGCCACGCGACAAAAATCATTGGAAGGAATCTTCTTGGAGATTGACTATTTTAAGTAGTGATTCTATTTTTTACTTAAGATGTCCTTCTCACGTAGCCTTTTACAGTTTAAGCATGTAATTAAACTAAGAATCATAAAAGTCTGTGAGATAACGAGATTAATTAATTGATAATATGTAGTTAATTTGTTTGACAGTGAAGAGAAAGCGAAAGAAGCAGTTATCTACTCATACAATAGACACATAAATGGCTTTGCTGCACTGCTCGAAGAGGAAGAAGCTGCAGAAACTGCAAGTGAGATTCCATTGATAACCTATTTCTTTTCATTTTATTTTGTTTCAAATTAGGTTGTGACACAGTGTTTGGAATGAGGCAGAAAACCCTAACGTGGTGTCTGTGTTCTTGAGCAAAATACATAAACTGCACACTACCCGCTCATGGGAGTTTCTTGGACTACACAGAAATGGTAAGAACTCTGCATGGCAAAAGGGAAGCTTTGGTGAAAATACAATAATTGCAAACATCGACACAGGTAATTAATTACCTTTATTATTTATTATGTGCATGCAAATTTATGTTCATCATCTTTAATCCTGAATTTGGCGTTGGATATAGGTGTTTGGCCAGAGTCAGAGAGCTTCAGTGATAAAGGATATGGCCCCGTTCCCTCCAAATGGCGTGGTAATGTCTGTCAAATTAACAAACCTCCACGCTCTAAGACAAATCCATGCAACAGGTTCTTCTTCTCTTTTACCCTTTCTTTCTTCAATATATATAATTTACATAATTCAGAAAGAAATAATGACAATAATTGGAGACCAAATAAGAAATTAATTTCGTGGGACCTTTTTTACAATTGTTTCTATCCTAGGAAGACACAATAATTCATGGTTGAATTGTTTTTATGTTTATGTCCTTTCTCTACCACCTTTCTCCTTCGCTTTCTCTTTTTCTTTTTCATCAATCTTTTTCTTTTGTACCTACTTTCCTACATTATTCAATTTATACATAGATATCATATTTAAAACCATTTTCTGTTAAATATTGTTAATAATATACAGAAAGCTGATAGGAGCAAGATTCTTCAACAAAGCTTTCGAGGCTTACAATGGCGAACTTGTTCCCTCGCTGCAAACAGCGCGTGACTTCATGGGGCATGGGACCCACACTCTGTCAACCGCCGGGGGCAATTTTGTGGGAGGCGCAAGCGTGTTTGCGGTGGGTAATGGCACCGCAAAGGGTGGGTCCCCGAGAGCACGAGTTGCGGCGTACAAAGTGTGTTGGTCTCTGACGGACCCAGCCAGTTGTTACGGCGCCGACGTCTTGGCTGCTATGGACCAAGCCATCGACGACGGCGTCGATGTCATCAATCTTTCAGTTGGTGGCGGTTACGTTGTGAGCCCCGAAGGAATATTCACGGACGAGGTTTCCATTGGAGCCTTCCATGCGATTTCTAGAAACATCCTTTTAGTTGCCTCTGCAGGGAACGATGGACCAACGCCTGGTTCTGTGGTGAACGTGGCTCCTTGGGTCTTCACCATCGCTGCTAGCACCATAGACAGAGACTTCAGCAGTAATTTAACCATTAACAACAAACAGCAAATCGAGGTACGTACCATTATCACTAATTAATATTTTTTTATCATAAAAAGTAAATAATAAATATGACTAATCAGTTGAACTCTTGTACAAAACAAAAATAAATAAAAACAAAAACATCAAAACTATCTCCAATTATCTACTCCAAAAGTTACTAGACAACAACACCGAGAAACAACCTAACCATCTTATAAACAACTTTTATTGAAAATATACATCTCAAGAATTTTAGATACCAATTAGAAAAAAAAAATCACTGAGAATTCTTTGAGAAAATTTAATTTCAAACCTTTAACTAAGCCAATGAGAAATCACTTCATTATAAAAAAATATTTATTTCTATATCTCTAAATTTCACTTACTAATGCAATCCAAACATTACCTAAAATTAAATTAATAAATGTAAGCGCATAAAGAATTTTAAACCGCCTAAAACGTGAAACCGTGTTAAGAAGATCTACCGAACTCACTAATAATCAAGAGTAGCAAAAATTCTAAAAACTAAAAAAAAAACTCAGCAACCAAAGAATAAATGACTTGTAGACTCTTTCATCCTCTACAAGCAACAAAGGTTGTTCTCAACCTCAATCTCTCATCTCTCCAAGTTGATCTTAAAGTTATCTTGTTTTCGATCACCCTCAAAGTTGTACAATCCTGAATTTTCCTCTTCTCTCCCCTCTCTAGTTAACATAGATTTAAGAATGTAAAAAACGTGAAAAAATTCTAGGAAGAAAGTCATGATTCTAATAACATCAAGGAAAGAACAAAATTAATGGGCTCCACGTGTGGAAAAACTTTTTTAATCACTTTGGCCACAAAATCTATGAGAAAGTCTTCAATAATTTATGTACTGCAAAATTTACATCACTGTGGTCACCGACAGATCTTTTCGTTTAATATTTTATCCATCACTGTAAATTTTGTTACTCATCTTATATCAAATATTTGAAAACGGAAACTAGAATTAATCTCATAGTTTTGTCAAATTAAGATTAATAGTATTGAAAAATACATAAAATACTTGTTTATTTTAAGCTGCCGATTAAAAAATCTTGTTTATGTTAAGCGGTAATTAATAAGTTAATTTATATATATTTAAAGGTTTAAGAAACAGTTAAGATACCAAAAATACAACTTGGTTTGTGGTCGACGTAGTAAACGAAATGATAATTATTTCAAAAGGCAAAAAGTTCATTAAAGGCAAAACGACAAATAAATATGCCAACTTTTTAGGAAAAAAATACACATTTAAATTTTCTTTTCATAATGTACGAATATGTAATTTTGGTTTTTCATTTTCAATTTCTGATGAGTGTATAGAGAGGACTGGTCTCGCTTTAAAGTGATGAACAGTAAAAAAATTATTAAATAAAAACTAATTAATTATTATAATAACTAAATTAAATAATATTTTAAAGAATAATAAAACTATTAGTATTTAAAATAATTTATAGATTTGTATTTAATTAGTCACTAAAATTTTAACTATTAATTATTTAAATTTTAAAATTAATAGGTAAATTTTTCATGATTAATTAAACATATTTTTTAAAAGTTATTTATTAATAATCAGATTTATTTTAAATATTTTTTTAATATATAAATTAATATTTAATTTAATTAATATAATAATTAATTATTTTTTATTTTTAAAATTAAATTTTATTTAATGATTTTGTAGTATGTAAGAAAAGATAAATTTACAAGAAAAGATGAAATTTTAATTTTTATACTAAATTGTGTTTTAAAAATATGATTTGTTACTTTAAAAATTATAAAATTCATTATCTTATTTTACTATATTTAAAGTAGTGTTTCTTTAATTTACTTAATGCTGAATGAGTGCAATTTATATTTTAGTTGTTCTGACATTAAATTAGATTTTCATTTAATTCTCAATTATCTCTCTACATGTGATTATTGCAACAAAGTCATGACTTCTAAAATTATATATAGAGTTACGCAAATTATTATTATTTCTAAAATCATGAAATAAACCACGATTTCTATAATTAATAAAAAAAATTATAACATGACTTATCTAATCTATATATATAAAGGGAATTCTCCTCTTAACTGCTCTTAATTTTTTTTTTTTTAATCCTTATATTAATATTTAATTTTATTATTGTATTATGGTCATTGTGTCATTTCTTATTTTCCTCTTAACTGCTCTTATTTATTTTTTTTTCATTTTTTCCTTACTTAATAATTTATTGTATTAATTTATTTTTGTTATTTGGACATTTTATAATTTCAAAAATTAATAAATTAATTTTAAAATTTTAAAATTTATTTTATTTGTTATTATTTAACTGGAGAGTGGGGAGAGTGGAGAGAGTGATTAGTTACTTTTTTATTTTAAAGATCTTCTTCTCTATTAAATAAAAAATTAAAGATATTTGTAATATTTTGTGAACCACTTTAGCGGGAGAGTGGAAATTTGTTACGTTACTTTTTTTATTTAAACTGATATTCTCTTTTATTAAGAAACAAATTTTATAATTCTCCACTACACATAAACCACCTATCCTACTTCCCACTTTCTCTCTCATATATAGGTACCTACTCCCCACTTTCTCTCTCCACTACACATAACACATTCTTTTTTTTACCATACTTCTCACTTTCTTTTCTCTTTCATGTAAATAAATAAATTCATTCATTCTCTTTGCCATATGTAACTTTTAATAACCGCTCTCCATTATTTTATTAACATACTCTTTAACTTCTCATTTTAATGTTATTAAGAGAAATTGTTTTTGAAAAATAAAAAAATACTAAAGAGAGAGAAATAAAAAATGTAGATATACACTACTCTTTAATTGTATACTCTTTAACTTCTATTTTTGTTTTATTAAGAGAAATTATTTTTGAAAAATAAAACAAATACTAAAAAAATAAAAATAAAAAATGCGGATACACAGGCACGTCACCACACTAGTGTACATAACGCTATTCAAATTTTATCCATTCTAATAAACAGTGCTGACAAAGTGCTACAAATAGTTAACATGTATTATTTAGGTCAATACATTATTATCAGATCAACCTCATCTACAGAAGTATTTGATGACAAGTTGATCAATAAATTAAAAGAACATAATTTAATTTTAGAATAAGATCACAAGACTTAAATATCAAATTGCACTGTAAATAAATTAAGTCTCCATACATTTAAAAGTTCGGTAAATTTGAAGTTATTTTATTTGAGAAAGAAAATTGATTATAAAAATATTGCTCTGCTTTTACTTTTTTAAAATTTATTTGCAAATTATTAAAACATATTTTCACTATTTTACAAATAAATGCTTAAAATGAAAAATAAGATAAAAAATTCAGTTTAAGAATGAATACAAAATAAAAAGGACAAAAATTAAACAATAATATCTCTGTTTTCCTCTCTATATTTTTTTCTCATATTTTTAAAGTATAATCAACTAAAAAATACTTTTTTTTATTCATTTCCTGTTTTCTTTTTCATTTTTTTTAATTTCTGGCATCATAAAACGTTGTTTTAATGCTGTATATATAATTTTTTTAATCAAAATAAATAAATAAATTAAAAAGAACACGGTAGGTTTTTTTTTATCAACAAGAAAATAAATAATAAATATGACCCACTTTAGGAGCAACCTTCTTACAAAGTAAAAGAGAAATACACCTCAAGAAAATTTCAACTGTGTATCTTGCAACAACTAGTTAAAAAACGACTTAAAATTTAAAACTTAATCCCGCTACCCTATCAGCAACTATTAATTGAGTTGAGTATATACATATCCGGGATTTTAAGCACCAATGAGAGAATAAGAAACTCATGAATTCTAAGCACCAATCAGAGAATAAGAAACTCGTTGAAGATAACTTTGACGAAATCCAAGACCAAACTTTAACCTATATCAAGGAGAAAACTTCATAATAGTCTACCGCTCCTCCGTTGAATAAACAATTATTCCTATGTTTCCAAATCTCGTTTACCAACGCAATCCAAACATTATCCAAAATAAGATTAACTGAAGTAGTCACATCAAAAATTTTAAACTACTCAAAATATGATCCGAAAAAGAGAAGATTTCACGAATATCTTAACCCTTATAAAAAAAACTAAAACCAAAATATCTACCATTTTAGTTTAGAGTTGATAAACATTACAAATCAGTAAAGACTAATATATGCCTAGGCTTTCTAATTACTTTTGCTGCGTGTTGGATCTATAATTATTGAGTTTGTATTATACACTTGCAGGGAGCGAGTCTTTTTGTAAACTTGCCACCGAATCAGGCCTTTTCTCTGATCCTCTCCACTGATGCTAAACTTGCTAATGCAACATTTCGAGACGCGTAAGTACAAAATCTTGCAAGCTCAATTTGCTTAAGAAAAACCTTGTTTATTAGAATATCAATGTTTCTTACATTCTTGTTGTTATTGACATGTATGTGTATATTTGGTGCAGTCAACTGTGTAGGCGTGGAACACTTGATCCTGCAAAAGTAAAGGGCAAAATAGTGCGTTGTTTTCGAGATGGAAAAATAAAATCAGTTGCTGAGGGTAATGAAGCTCTTTCTTCAGGCGCACAGGGAATGATTTTGGACAATCAAAAGCAAAATGGGAAAACAACTTTTGGCGAGCCTCATGTTCTGTCTACTGTGGGCACAAACAATGGCCATGCAGGGCCACAATCTGATTTTTACTTAACTGCAACGTAATTATATATCCTTCAAAATTGTTTTAACAGTTTTCAAATGACCTCCCACAAAACAATTGCTCCATTTTTTATACATGCACACGTACATTTTTGCAGGGACCCTATAAAATCAGGTGCTACCATAAGAATGTCCCCAGCAAGGACGTTATTTGGAAGAAAGCCAGCTCCAGTTATGGCTTCATTCTCATCCAGAGGACCCAACAAGATTCAGCCATCAATACTCAAGGTGCAGCACATTCACATTACTTGATTAGTATATATTTGATTGATTTGTTCTCTATATATTAGATGTGTGTGTGAGTGTGAGTTTATTATATAATTAACTCTTGTTTTATTTTGGTTTCAGCCTGATGTTACTGCACCTGGTGTGAACATACTTGCTGCCTACTCAGAATTCGCAAGTGCATCAACCTTGCTAACAGACAATCGTCGTGGTTTTAAATTCAACGTGTTGCAAGGAACTTCTATGTCTTGCCCTCATGTTTCTGGCATCGCTGGACTTCTCAAAACACGTCATCCTAGTTGGAGTCCTGCTGCTATCAAATCAGCAATCATGACAACAGGTCTGAATCTCTACTTTCATGAGTTGTATATAAATAGCTGTGGGAGGAGCTTTATGTTAGGTATTGGTAATAGTCTAATATTTTGAATGAGAACTTTGCAGATTTGATTTGCAGATTCAAATAATATTCGAAATAGAATTGGATTAAGCGTGATACAATATGCTATTTTGATGTTATATGTTACTAAATGGTAGATTTATTAAGTGTGAGTGTGTATATATAGTTACTAATTTCTTACACTGGAATTTGTCAAAATACGAGTTAGAGTGCGTTTCAGTGATGATGCTTGCAAGGCTATTTTGTTTTTCTACCAACTTGTACAAATTGTAACATGATTAAGTATATATATATACCTTTGCAGCAAGCACACGAGACAACACAAACAGGCCAATACGGGATGCGTTTGCTAAAACACTGGCAACTCCCTTTGCTTATGGTTCAGGACATGTTCAACCTGACCTTGCCATAGATCCTGGCCTCGTTTACGATCTAGGCCTCACTGATTACTTGAACTTCTTATGTGCTTCTGGATACGACCAACAACTCATCTCTGCTCTCAATTTCAATAGAACTTTCATTTGTTCAGGCACTCACAGTGTAACAGATTTGAACTACCCTTCAATCACATTGCCAAATCTGGGCTTAAAAGCCGTAACCATTACTCGCACGGTAACAAATGTTGGAACACCAAGCACATACACTGCAAGTGCTAATTTGCCTGGCTATAACATTGCCGTTGTGCCAAATTCCTTGACTTTCAGTAAAATTGGTGAAAAAAAGACATTCAAGGTGACTGTGCAGGCAAGCAGTGTAACTAAGCGGAGAACTTATCAATTTGGAGAATTGCGATGGACAGATGGAAAACATATAGTAAGAAGTCCTATTACTGTTAAACGCAGATGAAATTTCCCAATGGAGTAGGTTGTGTTGGAATCCTTACTTATCATAGTAATTGCGTGGATGCGTGACTCCAGCTAGGATCTCATCTCATCATGTTATGGTATGATTGTGTTTTTTTCTAGGATTATATTGTCTACCTTCTTTGTTTTTTCTCTATCACTGTAAGATGTATTGCGTGTTTTATGTATGATAATAACAATAATAATGCAGATGCGGTTAGGGAAGTCCGCATCACATGCCAACTTTCTCCTCAAATGTGGGTGAAATGATGCTTGTATAACATTACCATTACCATTGTGAGTTTAATCCCAAGCCTGTTTTAAATTTCTAATCTTAACATTGCATATATAGAAATCTCTCAGTGAAACAATGTCAAGAATTTATACAGTTCATGAAATCAATCCTAAAGCCACAGTTCATGAAATCCAATCCAATTCTAAATCAATATTATACAGATCATTTGAGCTTTATAACTAACCAATTAGGAACTCTTACACCTCCATCACGTTGAAGATAAAAAAAAATTCAAACAAAAAAAGTTTACAGGATTACATTGATGGATGATCCGAAATATTCCAATACAGATAACTCAATAAACCCGATCATAATTACTTTAGTAGACTCTGAAGTCATTAAAATTTGATTTTAAGCCTAATTCAGCTTAATAAAAAATAATCATAGAGCAAGATTGTATCCCACAGTTTTCATTTTGGTTATAGTGTCACTTAATATGAGATATTGGGTGGGTTAAACATTAATTTGCTTGAACAGATTCGCATTTTCAAATACTGTTCGTGTATACAATGAACAAAGCATGTAAGCTTACAACATACAGGAAAAAAGAAGAAGGATGGGATACATGAGAATGAAAAGGAAACAAAATACTTGAGTATTCCAATGATTCAGCAGAGTTGTCCCAGTCTGATCATAGGAAATAGGTCAGGCAAAGGTGATTTTCCTGTTCCAAATGCCTTGGATACTTGTTCCATGGTTGGGCGGGAACGTGGATTTTGACTCAAGCAAGCAAGTGCTAACCTTACGATTAAGATCACCTCCCCATCAATTGGTTTTGTAGGTTGAGGAGGCCATTGATCTAAAACATCAGCCAATAGCAAATCTTGAACAGTTGGTGGCATGGAAGGTGACACAAATTGAGAAATGAGATCTCTTGGATGTTTTCCCATAATGATTTCCAAAGCAAGTACTCCAAAGCTATAAACATCACATTTTTCATTCACTTCCATTGTCTGGGCCAACTCTGCAAATGGATAAACAAAAATATTTTTTAGAGTAATGTTAAGCATAAAGCAATGTGGGTTATATGCAATCAAGTGTGGTAGCTATAGCATTATCTAAATAGATCATGGTATTTGCTGATAACTTGTTTCCACAATCATGGGGGGAACCAGTCTCTTTTTGTAGTTTCAAGGTAAAAGAGTGGTATAAATGAAAAATTATGTGACTATTTTAAGTTGTAAATATGAGGGAAAAGGGTCTAACCTGGAGCAGCATACCCAAAGGTGCCTGCGAATTGAGTCCAACTATCTGAACTAGGCTTCAAAAACTTAGCAGTCCCAAAGTCAGAGACATGAGCTTCATACTCAAGATCCAAAAGAACATTTTTACTTGATATGTCCCGATGAACAATTGGAGGTGAGCAATCATGGTGCAAATAAGATAAAGCATTGGCCACACCTTTAACAACATTCACCCTCTTTTCCCAATCAAATGCCGTTGCTTGTGTATCTTTGTTCAGCAATTGATCCAAGCTACCCCCTTCCATGAGCTGATAGACCAAAAATGAGACCTGTGAATGTGAGCAAAATCCATGCAACTTTATAATGTTCCGATGTTTGATTTCTGTCAATGCTTTAATCTCACTTGCAAAAGCCTTTGAACTAAATTCTGACATTTCCTCATTTATCACTGAATGAAGTTTCTTCACAGCAACAACCAAACCTGAAGGCAACACCACCTTGTAAACATATCCTTGACTTCCTGCTCCAATGAGATATTTGTCATCAAAATTCTCTGTAGCTTCAATGATATTTTCAAACATCATTTTCCCATCGTAGCTCCATATGGAAAAGAGTACATTCCTTGGCGCTTCTTCAGAATTAGAATGACTTTCTCCTCTTCTTTTACCACGACAAAAAATATACATTGAAAGTGCCACCCCACATAGCACTAGTACTAGAGCTCCTAAACTAAGGAGTGCCACTAGGATCACTTTGTTTCTCTTTTGATTATGGTTGGTTGGACAAAGAACCAATCCCGTGACATTACCACATAAGCCTTTATTATTTTTCAATGATTCAATTGGAGCATCAAGAAAAAGTGGAATATTTGGAATTGGCCCTTCTAATTGGTTGTCTGATATGTTGAAGATACTCAATGCTCTGCTAAAAGTGGAAGGAATGGTGCCAGAAAGACTATTATGTGAGAGATTCAACATGAACAAGCTTTGCAACTCTCCAATATTTGTTGGTATTGTTCCTGTCAACAAATTGACACTAAGATCAAGCAATACTAAGGATTGGCTAAACTGAGAGGGAATGCTTCCATCAATTTTGTTTTTGCTCAAATTCAAATTCCGTAACTTGTGCAATTTCACAACTTCTATTGGTATTGTGCCACTCAGGTCGTTATCTCCCAGATCCAATTCTTCAAGATTTTTCAGTAATCCAAATTCTGTTGGAATGTTTCCAGAAAGATGGTTATTGCTAATCTTGAGTTGAAATAACGATTCCATATTCCCTAATTCCTTTGGAAGCTTTCCACTCAAGTGATTAGAAGAAAGGTGAAGCACACCTAGCTTGGTTTCCCTAACAAGTTCTATTGGTATACCACCGGAAATATTATTGTTGGATATCTTGAAGGTGCCAAGATTAGGACACTTCCCCCAGTTTGGTGAAATGTGACCATGAAATTTATTGTCACTCAAATCAATGTACTTCAAATTTGGATATACACCAAAATCTTGTGCTATATCCCCTTCCAATTGGTTTCCTTGCATCCTGAGTCTAGCAATACTAGAGCAATTCTTTAAGCTTCTTGGCACTGGACCCGTGAAACGGTTGTCATAAGCACTAAAGAACTCCAGTGACCCAGCCGAGCAAATTTGAGGAGGTAAATGGCCTGTGAAATCATTCTCAGCGAGTAACAAGGAATTCCAGTTGGTAATGTCATTCAAGCCTTGTGGAATGGTGCCATTAAGTTTGTTAGTGGACAATTCCAAAACTGTAAGCATTTTCAATTTTCCAATTGTGTCAGGAATTGGTCCAGAGAGCTTGTTTGCTTGGAGACTCAGGGCATTCAAATTGATCAAATTACCTATAGAGGGAGGAATTGATCCAGAAAGATTATTAAAGCCTAAATACAACATGGTGAGCTTTGTCAAGTTTCCAATGGTGGAAGGAATGGGTCCGGAAAATTGATTAATATCAAGTGCAAGTTCCTCTAAATTAGCCAGATTTTGTATGGAAGCAGGGATTGATCCAGAAAGATTATTGGCTTCAAGGTAGAGCACGGTCAAGTTAGACATGTTCCATAAGGAGGATGGGATTGGCCCAGATATTAGAGAATTATTAGAAAGGTAAAGTTGATTTAAACTGCTCATGTTACCTATTGTTTCAGGGATAGAACCAGAAAGAGAGTTTCTTGACAAATCAATAAGTTCAAGGTTTGTCAACATTCCAATTTCTTGAGGAATGGAACCAAAAAGGTTACAATTTCCCAAACCTAGATACTCCAACTTGTGCAACTTTCCAATCCCTGGAGGAATGGAGCTAGAAAAATTGTTGCCACCTAAATCTAGAAATGACAGGTTGGACAAGTTTGCTATGGAATTAGGAATCTCTCCACTTAGGTGACACAAGGAAAGATCAAGGCTTTGTAAACTCCCTAGTGTCCACATTTCTGGAGGGATGGAACCTTGGAAAGAATTTAATGAAAAATTTAAAACATTTACTTTGGTTATGTTACCAATCTGTGGTGGAATGGTTCCATGAAAGGAATTTTCATAGATATTCAGGCTGAGAAGGTTAGGAAAAATGGAGAAGCTGAGAGTGTGGAGTGTACCTTTAAGTCCATAGGTAGCAAGATTTATGCTGGACACAGACTTAGATTTGTCACACTGAATTCCTTCCCATGTGCATGGATTATTACCTCTCCATGTTGACAAGAGAGCTTGGCTGTGGTTGTCAAAGCTGTGTTTCCACTTCAACAAAGCATTTGCTTCACTGTCTTCAGCTGCAGCTTGTGGCCCCGAGAGTGTTAGAAAGACACAAAGAAATAGAACCAGCATGGATTTTTCCCTTTCAAACGTGCATTCCATGATTCAAGTGTAACAAATTTCTTGAATCAAGAATAAGAGGATATGGTGGTGATCATAGTAATTGGAACTCACAGAGTTGCTTATAAATGAATGGATAACCGAGTGGTGTGTTTCACATGTGTACGTGTGGTCAAACACTGGTCACATTCTATGGTAATTAATAAACATTTATGGTACACTTTTTATTATAAATATAAGTATTCACATCATGGCCTCTCGAATAAAATATGCATTACCTGTTCTCTGGTATATTAAATTATTATGCATTACAGTGGAAAAGGAAAGAAAGATATTGTGAATGGATTGAATATGCGCGGAAAGATAAGGTGGAGTTATTATTAGTTTGAATGATGACGACAAAGATGAGACGAAGAAAGAATGAAGAGGCACAAACAGAGATAAAAAAAATCCATAAAGTGAAAGGATTTTCTCTGCTTTCTTTACTTTTTTGTTCTCCTGTTGTTCCTTCGTCTTTCACGCGTAGCCATAACAACAAGTATACTTAATTAGTTAATGGACATGTGAGACAATAATGAATTTTTAATAGAAAACACAACTGCCCCGTGTCTGCATGTTTTTTTTAAGAACCTCGTTCGTTTCCAGAGCTGTTAGTCAAAGGATTAACATGAAAAATTATGATTTTTAGTATAAAAACAAGTCCTTCAATCAAGATCCCGTTCACACGTTCGTCTTCGCCAGCTTGTATATCCACTGATCTTAATTATGATTGCATGCGCCAAACATATATAGTTTTCAAATCTAATTAAATCCCTTTAGAGTAATGCCACTCATTGTTACCTAACATCCACAAGCTGTATAATTTTATATTCCATCACAGTCACAAAAGGTTTCATCCACTCTAAAAAATTCATATCCTTTATGCTTTTTTATATTATAAATAAATATTCGCAAGAACATGCCTTGAAAAACAATTAGTTCAGACTTAGTAAAAAAAAACAGTGTTGATCCAAAGCTTCTTCACAAAAACAAAAGTTCATAAGATACAAACAAAACAATACAACTCAAAGTGTGATTCATCTCCTATTAGTGAGTTTAATTTAAAGGGTTTGTTTGGAAATCCATGAAAAAGGTTATTTCAAGTTTATTGTTGAACTGTTGTCAAGAGTTATCTCCAAGATGCTACGATCAATTGTTTGAAAAGGACAATTTTTTGTCTTCAAATTTAAATACTTTAATTTGCTTTCTTTAGTAATCTTCAAATATTCTTAGAGAAGATTAATAGGTGCTGCAACCTGTTCCATCCTCCACTAGATTTCAATACTTTTTTTTTAAGAAAATTTTCCACTAACATTGAGCAATGATCATAGTGATGGGAGCATGACCACCAAATTTCAGAATTATAGTTTATACAAAAACTTCTTATGACATGACACTTTCTTCAAGATTTTTTCTTATTTTTCTCACAAAAACTACAGTCTTTGTATATCAGACCCTATGGAAAACTCTGATACCAAATGTTAAGAAAGAAAATACTAAAAAAAGAATATTATCTTATGCAAGGAACTCATCCCTTTATTTTAAATATTACTTTATTTGTATATGTTTTTAAATAAGTTAGATATTAAATATTTTTCAACAAACATATATTAAGTTATTAATTACATTATAATTTACATAGTATAAAAAAAATAATACAAAAAACACTTAAAAATAAAATAAAGAATTAAATATGTCTTAGCTACTTATTTTTAACTTTATTATTAAATGATTTCATTAAAAAGGGAAAGGTGGAGAGAAAGAATAATAAGGGTGAAGTACTCTTATTTATCATCATCATCATCATATATATATATATATATATATATATATATATTATTTAACTCAAATTTAGGTTTAATATATAACTTTTTTTTATAATTAAATTGAGTTTCTAATTAAATAAAAAAAATTGTTTAAGTTTTTGAAATATTTCTGTTCTTTCTAAAGTCTAAACTATTGAAAGATATGATACATTATAGAAAATAAATAATTTATTATGATAAACAAATAAATTAAAGAATAGTTGAAAAATCTCAAACTATCTCTCATGAGAGCCTCACTTTAGAATGAAAGCTGCATTATGCAGTAGTTATGCTTTTAAATTAAGGAATGAAGCAAAAAAAGAGCAATCATAAACTAATTTGAATCAAAGCAAGTAAAGGGTTTGGGGGCATTAACTAAAGCACCTTTTGATGGTTTTCTGCAAGTTTTGCTGCATAATAAATAGTCTAAAATTTAGATTAATGATTAAAAGCAAAAGTCTGTAAATAAAAAAATTATTTTTGCAGAGAATCTATTGTAAGTCTTTAACCAAATAATATAAAATATGCCTTTGCTGATGTCTGTCATTATATAAGGAGAGGAAAGAGCAAGAAAGCCATGTGCTATGCTAAGCACTTTCTTGCTCTTTCCAAAGACACTGAGAAAGAATGAGTCGCTCCATTTTTCAGCTTCATCCTCTTCTTTCATCTTTTCTTCTTTTCACTTTGTTGCTGAATGCTGTCCATGCCAGTAAAAAGGTAGGCCTAGGCCAGTTAATTGTTAATTTCTTACTCGGTTTGAGTTTCTTTTTATCAGTTTTTCTGCTTTGAAAGTATATAAGGTGATGATTTTTATATATAGGTTGTAATAATGGAATTTGGATGATACAATTTAATTTTGTGGCACTACACCAATTGCTAGTTTTTTATCTGCTGTTTGTAGTGCTACATTGTGTACTTGGGAGCACATTCTCATGGTCCAAACCCTTCATCTGTTGACCTTGAAACAGCCACACATTCTCATTATGATTTACTGGGTTTGATCTTGAGAAGGTACATTGAATTCAGCCTAAGCTCTGGTTTTGAAGAAACTGATTTGTATATTAACTGTGTTGTGTATGTGAATCATTCACAGCCATGAAAAGGCCAAAGAAGCACTTATTTATTCATATAACAAACACATCAATGGCTTTGCAGCTTCACTTGAAGAGGAAGAAGCAGCAGATATTGCAAGTGAGAAAATCAGTAGTGTGTTCAACTGATTGTTCGGTATTTCTAAAATTTATTTTCAGATTAGTTGACACACAATGTTTCCACTGATGTAGAAAACCCAAGCGTAGTGTCTGTGTTTTTGAGCAAAGAGCATAAACTGCACACAACCCGTTCATGGGAGTTTCTTGGACTGCAAAGAAATGGCATCAACTCAGCATGGCAAAGGGGCAGATTTGGAGAGAATACAATCATCGGTAACATCGACACAGGTAAATTTTTGTCGGAATTTTCTTCTGCTCTTCTGCTGGGTTTTCTGTTTCTGGTTTTCAGCTTTATCTATGTTGGTTTAAGGGTGGTGTAGAAGGGCTCCAAACTAAAATAGCTTAAAAATAGCAGGGAGTTCTACCTGGATGTTGTACCATTTTGTATAAGGATTCTAAAATGTTTTTCTTCATTAATTTAATTCTTTACCAATAAAAAAATAAAAAATCGAAACAGGTAAAAACTTCATCTCTTTGCCATAATCTATTGTGCATGCTTCATTTTCTTACTACTTTATTTTCTCATTCACGATTTTTTCAATAAATTTTAATGAATAAAAAAGTGATGAAAGGATTTCTTTTAGTTACCTTAAAACTCATTTAATGCTCTAGAATGGTACTACTCAATAATTACAATCAAATGGTTATGTTCAAAATATTTGAAGCAGCATGAATATTTATGATCATAACCAGAGATATCAATTTATCCTACTGTTTGCTATATAATTAATAAGGTTAATGTTGTAATGGCATGTTAATTATATAGAGCATTAAGGACTTTCCAGTTTTCAAGTTATTTAGTTCACCTTCTCACCGACAACTACGGATTCTTGAGTTGGCAAGATGCTTTTTGGGGTCCAAAAAATCCAAACAAGAAAGCTGGGACCATTTATTCGTCAAAGCATTATATTTTATTTTTCCAACAGCTCGCACACATGCTGTGTTCCACATTTCTAAATCGCAAGGAGAATTTCCATGAATTTGTCTACCTTAAATTGACATAATATATAATCAAAAGTATATAAAACAAAAACATTTTGATTATATACTATTATTTCCAATCATACAACAAATTTGACTTAAATTATTTAGGTTATATATAGTTATAATATAATAGTTAGACTATCAAAACTCATAATATATACATATATATTTGATGAAATCAGTGTCAGTTATATGTTAACATATCTAAAACCAAAGATGAGTTTCTCATTTTATATCTGCTATATACATCTAGAATGAGAAGTCTATGATCTTCAAAAACTTCACCCCTTGCATAGGTGTCTGGCCTGAGTCCAAGAGTTTTACTGACACTGGATTCGGTCCTGTTCCTGCAAAATGGCGTGGTGGCAATGTCTGTCAAATCCGGGGTTCAAACAAAGTTCCATGTAACAGGTCATCTTCCTTTCTTTTAATCTTTCCTCTTCAATAATTTAAGATTTCACAGTAAGTTACTGTTTCACATGTTTTTATTTATTTGGGTAGGAATAACCCTTGTAATTCATATTCAATACATTTGATCTATCCAAAATAAAACTTGGCCAATATTATTTACATGTTATACAATTCAGGAAACTAATAGGAGCAAGGTTCTTCAACAAAGCTTATGAAGCATTCAACGGTCAACTTCCCCGATCACAACAAACAGCACGTGACTTTGTGGGGCATGGCACGCATACTCTATCAACAGCAGGAGGCAATTTTGTCCCAGGTGCGAGTGTATTTGGCAATGGCAATGGCACAGCAAAAGGTGGATCTCCAAGAGCTCGAGTTGCAGCCTACAAAGCGTGTTGGTCTCTCACTGATGCAGCTAGTTGTTTTGGTGCGGATGTGTTAGCTGCCATTGACCAAGCCATAAGTGATGGTGTTGATGTTATCTCTGTCTCTGTTGGAGGCCGACCTAGTCTCAGTGATGAAGAAATATTCACAGATGAGGTTTCCATTGGGGCATTCCATGCACTTGGGAAAAATATTCTTGTGGTTGCGTCTGCAGGGAACGATGGACCAACACCTGGAACTGTTATCAATGTGGCTCCATGGCTATTCACAGTTGCAGCTAGCACACTAGATAGGGACTTCAGCAGTACCATAACTTTTGGAAACAATCAGCAAATTACGGTATCATCAATGCATCATTATTATTCTTAATCTATGGTTTTAATGACAGGGCTAATGTTATTATATTGCTGAGCATAATTAACTTTATCACACTACCAGGGAGCCAGTCTTTTCGTAAACATACCACCAAACCAGTCCTTTTCTCTGATCCTTGCTACTGATGCTAAATTTGCCAATGCGACAAATCGAGACGCGTGAGTACAATTCATCTCAAAAGCATGTATATTTCAAACCTTGTTTATTGAATGGCTATAAATTCACTTTCATGTGTATTTTCTTGCAGTCAACTTTGTAAAGCTGGGACACTTGATCCTAGAAAAGTAAACGGCAAAATAGTGTCATGCATTCGAGCTGGAAAAATAAAATCAGTTGCTGAAGGTAATGAAGCTCTGTCTGCAGGAGCCAAGGGAATGATTTTGGGCAATCAAAAGCAAAATGGGAACACACTTCTTGCCGAGCCTCATGTTTTGTCCACTATCAACTATCCTCCACGCCATAAAAAGACAACACCTGGTTTTCACATAACTGCCACGTAATGATATATCCTTTCACAATTCATTAGATGATATCAAACCCTCATCGTGACCACTAATCTTCACATAGCACTAATATAATTGAGTGTTGGTAACTCCTTTCTGTAAATGTTGAAAAACATGAAAGCATGTCATGCTGATTAATCAAAGATTAATAAGGACATAGTCATTTCGAACTACCTAATAATTTCTCATATGTTTTTGGTATACCGTAACATTTTCCATAATGACAGTGCTTCATTTATACTGACGTTAATCATATATTTTTATTGTTTAAGGGACGACACAATAAACTCGAATACGACAGTAAGGATGTCTTCAGCAAGAACATTGCTAGGAAGAAAGCCAGCTCCAGTTATGGCTTCATTCTCATCAAGGGGACCCAATAAGATTCAGCCATCAATACTCAAGGTGCACACTATATAGTATTGAAATATTTGGTATCAACTATGTACATTGTACAGTTCTTATAATATTGTCTTGGGTGTTTTATAAGACATGTTTTTGTTTAATAATGTTGTTTTAGCCCGATGTAACTGCGCCTGGTGTGAACATACTTGCTTCCTATTCGCTGTTTGCAAGTGCTTCTAACTTGCCTTCAGACACACGCAGAGGGTTTCCATTCAATGTAATGCAAGGAACTTCTATGTCTTGCCCTCATGTTGCTGGCATTGCTGGACTCATCAAAACACTTCATCCTGATTGGAGTCCAGCTGCTATTAAATCAGCAATTATGACAACAGGTATACTCTTTCTGTGTATTTGTCCTAACAAATTTCCATAAGAAATAAGAACCCTCCTTTCTTGAGTAGGTATTAGGCATTTTTTTGGAAATTTCTAACTTACCAAAAATATGTTCTTGCAGCAAGCACAAGAGATAACACCAACAGAACAATAAGGGATGCGTTTGACAAAAAATTGGCAAACCCTTTTGCTTATGGTTCGGGACATGTGCAACCAAACTCTGCAATAGATCCTGGACTTGTTTATGATCTAAGCCTTGACGATTACTTGAACTTGCTATGTGCTTCCGGATACGACCAACAACTCATTTCGGCACTCAATTTCAACAAAACATTCACTTGTTCAGGAACTCACAGCATGACAGACTTCAACTACCCTTCAATCACATTGCCAAATCTAGGCTTAAATGCAATCACTGTTACTCGCACCGTGACCAATGTTGGGCCACCAAGCACGTATTTTGCAAAAGCCGAATTAGCTGGATATAGCATAGTTGTTGTACCCAATTCCTTGAGTTTCAGGAAAATTGGTGAAAAGAAGAGATTCAGGGTTATTGTACAGGCTACAAGTGTAACTAAGAGGGGAAATTATAATTTTGGGGAATTGCTTTGGACAAATGGAAAACACACCGTTAGAAGTCCAATAACAGTTCGGCGCAAATGAAAAACTTTAAAGCAGATGCATGATGTTTCACTGTTGGGGATTCCATGGCCGTGAAGGGCCCTTTCTTATTTCATCTGTTTGATTATTATATAGTAATAGTAATTTGATTTTAAATACATATGAATTCAATATGTGTTTTTGTGGGGAACATGATCCTTAAAGCTTATTTTCCTAGATGTAAAAAAATAACTTAAATCTAGATCCTAATAGGTTCCACATATATATACTCATGTATACGGGTTGGTACTCCTTTTACCAAATATATATCATGTTTGTTTAATATAATCTATATTCTGTATTCAGAGTTATTTCTTACTTATAACAAAAAAACCTATTTCTTAATAATTAAAAGTATATATAATTATTATTACTAGTAGATGAAACAAAATAAATTTTCCTTCATTTTTTTTTTTAAGATACATGGCATTTTATATGTTCAAACAAAGTATATAACATTTATTCTAGTTTCTAATAAAAGACACCACATATAAGAAAAAGCTTTCTCAAATTAAACGAGAATAAAAACAAAAGTGATTCCAACTAAAATGGGTCAACCCATATGTTTCCGCTAGTATTATATAATGCATTAGTATTTTTTAATAAATACTTTTAAATTGTTTAATTTGAAAACTATGTTTTCTTAAAAAAAAAACTTTGAAATTATATAATGTAGAAAATTTCCGAATCAAACAATTCAAAACACAACAACGAATGGATAAGTGTATATTAAGGATATTTTTATTTCTTACACCACTCATGGAAGTGCAATATGAGGGTATAAAAAGAAATCCCCCGCACGGACAAGCAGTGGGTATATTTTTGCATTTAAGTAAGCCCACTTTAGAACACCCAATATCTGGGTTTCAACATGGTTTGAGATAAAAAAAATTAAAAAAAAACTAGTCTTTTCTTCCTGCACCCCTATGTTTTTCTTCCTGCACCCCACAATTTTGAAAATCTCAAAATTGACCTTGACCTTTTATTTGGAAAAGGGCATTGTGCTAGAGTGTGCTACGCATTCATCAATCCAAAAGTGAATCATGTTTTTTTCTGGATGAGGAGGTGTTCCGAAAGCAAATTGTTAATAAATTGTTGATTTCTGGATTGCTAAATCTGGAAACCTAATTTTTGTTACGGATTGATGGATCTGGAAGATTTACGAATTCCCCAATCCGGAAGATTTATGGATTCCCGAATCTGGAAGATTTACAAATTCCCCAATATGGAAGATTTATGGATTTCCAAATCCAGAATGTGAAAAAACCAATGCGGATTCTTGATTCTATAAAATTACCAAAATGTATTGTATGGAATACTAGATATAAATTGCAAAAACGATAATCCGAGACACTACCGACCATCACCAAAAGAAACACCTTCCTATGCTAAGAGATGGAGCAACATCCCGCTGTTTAGAGAGAAATGGAATCCGTGTGTGCATTCTGTGACCAAAGGAAGAAGAAAGAGTAGTATGGGTCTTATGTGCATTTTGGGATTTTAAAAAAATAATATTGTGGGGGTGCAGGAAGAAAAACGTAGGGTGCAAGAAGAAACTACTAAAATTAAAACTTTACTTAATGAGAAAACAAAAATGACAGTGCATCAGAAAAAAAAAATTGACGTAAATATGTGTAATTAATCATATTTATTTTAGGAAATAAGGTTTGATTATAATTTGAATGAAGATTTAATAATTTAGTACAATGAACAAAAAAAGGGATGAAGCATATTGCTCTTTGAAATAAGACTTCAGAACTACAAGTTGTTCAGTATGACATACCATTTAATTAACTAAAATTCAACAATTTTAATTAATGGTTTCAATTTTTTATTTTATTACAAAAATAAATATCTCATTTTAGACCAATCTGATTTTAAGGATAAAATGTGATGATCATGATTAGATCACACATCCTTCTACCTTATTTGGTGTGCATGCACCTCCAACATGTAACAATTAATTAATTCTGATTCATATTACTAAAGCCTAAAAGATCATGCTAATTAGTGTATTTTTTTTAGTAATTAAAGCTTTAAAAAATAAATAAAGTTAATTTTTTAGGTGTCCTTTCGTAACATTTTATTTGTAATATATTGTATAAGTCTCCCGAAATATAATAGGAATTTCTTGAAAAATACTGAAAAATACATAACTAGCAAGCAACTTTTAAAAAAAAAATAAGAACTCATGATAAAAAATAGTTAGAACAAGAAAAGAAAAGAGAAAGAATGAATAACGTTCAAAGAAAAACAAATAAAATTTTGAAAGTTCGAGTATTGTGTTATAAAGTGGACTTTAAACCTAACTCAACTCCACAAAACTGGTTCATAAGATTTAGATTTACATCCACTTATATACAATGAAAGACTCTAATATCTAATTAATGTGAGATCTTCGACATCTTGCACGTCAAACACCTCTCCTAACAAATATCATTTACAATCCAAGAAAGAATTCTAAAAAAATCATAACTGCTACATGAAGATTGCCAAAAAAAAAAAAAAAACAAAAAAAAAACAAAACCAAAAAAGTTCTGAAAAAAAAAAAAAAAAATATTATATTTTATAATATATAATTAATATGAGATCTTCAACATCTCGCACGTAAAAAACCTCTCCTAAAAAATATCATTTACAAACCAAAAAAAAAAAAAAAAAAAAACAAAACTCCTACATGAAGATTGCCAAAAAAAAAAAAAACACAACAATGAAACAGAACCATATAAGTTCTGAAAAAAAAATAAAAATCTTTTATCTTTTACTATATCTCATTTGCAGTTTTAAAACATATTTTGGAAAAAAAAAAGTAAGAGATGTATTTAAAGTTAGTAAATTCCTTTCGATTAATAGCTTATATTTATTATTTTTTTATTTGAAATTATCATTTGATAGTTTTGCAAAAAAAGAACTTTTTAAAAGAGTAAATTGTTCTTAAAGCACATACCCCACTTTCATCAGTATACCTAACAAGAGAAAGAAAGAAAAAAAAGTTGTTGATAACTGAGAGCATATATATCTGAATTGGATTATTGTGAAAGTAAATAAAGTGTTTTTGAGTGAAACATCACTTTCTGTACCTAATATTCTTATTGAATTATATTGTAAAAGGTTATTCCATGAAGGAGGAGGCTTCTAACGTGTCCCACTCTCTGCTACAATGGAGCAACACCATAAAGAACCATTATTCATTAATAAACATCTAAAGAATTGTTTTCCATAACAATGGTCCCCATGCATAAATTCACCTTTTTCATAAGTTTAACATTTTATATATCACAACAAAATGCCTTTTACTTTTTATTAAACTATATAATTCCTGTAACTTCGCCTTCAGATCAAAATAGGATAAGGACTACATATTCTTTCTTTTCCAAGACTCTTCTTTCTCAATCCAACATGCTTTATATTATTTTTTATATAAATTTTTTTATACATTATTATAAACTTCACATCTCAGTTAAATTAAAAAAATATATATATGTTACTGAATTATAAATTTAAGAACATACCTATTTTATTTTTTTTTGAAAATTTCTTTTTAAATCGAGACAAAGCATTAACCATTAAATTAAAATCAATTTTTAAGACAAAAAATAATTAGTTGTTAAAGTGATTAAATTACATACCATTTTAGAGATTAAACAATTTTGATTTTTAAATTAGTTGATATTATTCTTAAATAATTTCTAAATTGATGTCTAATTAACAATCAAAGTTTTTCTACCACTATCATTATAATAAAAAAACTAAAATATTTATATATCAATTATAATGGTCATACTCAATTATGAACTTTAAAAATGAATATAAATATTAATAAAATTTTAATTATGTTACTTCACAAAGACATTTTTTTTACACAAATAACAAATATTTTAATAATTTTTTAACTTTTTCACACATTTCATCTGTTCCAGAGTGAATATTCCATCCATTTCTCCTCCTCCCTTCACTTTTAACTCAAACAAACATGGCGACGGTTTAGAAAATGACAGTATATACTACTTTCATATTAATTTTTGTATTTGAATTAATTTATTTTACAAAAATTGTTTGTAACTATTTTTTCAAAAGATTTTTGAAGTGATTTACTAAACAACAGAACAAATGAAGAAAATTATGGTTTTCTATACATTTTGTATGAACAATGAAATTTTTTAACAATTATATATGTGTGTTACTCTCACAAAATGAAAAAAAAAAGGTAATATTTTTAGTTTAAATAATTGTTTATTGAGTTGTTGATAAAGTCTGATGAGAAATTCAGTTGCAGAAATATAAATGTAAATAAAAGAGTTGAGTATATATTTTATGTGAAATTCATCTATATTTATAAGATGAAATATTTAAAATAATAAAAATTACGAATAATTATTAAATATTAGTCATTTACACAATTATTACTACATGAATATTCAATTCAAGTTATATGATTATATTTTATTTCATTGCATTGCATTCTCCTTAATTTCCAATTAAAAACTTGTTTGGATAGATCGAATAGTCTTATATTACTAAAAAATAGAAATTAATAATAAATTTTATATATATAATGACGTAGGATTGACTCGTGTGTAGTATAGAACTTTATTGGGATAGTGTTGTACTTGAAGCAAGAGATATTGAAAACGACCCAAGTGTAGAAGTTTTAATGGAACTTATTAATTTATATATTCAAAATTATTAATATTTGACAACTCATAAAAGCTTGTGGTCACTGCACTGGTGGCGTGTGACATCGTCGTATGTATTATTAATTAATCTTTTCCATGACCTAAAAAGTTGCTAATCAAAAAGTTATTTAGAGATTAAATATAAGTTAGAAGTGATTAGTTATTGAATTAGCATAAGGGCATGAAAGTTATGACTTGGATTCCTCCACAACATTAGGTTGCAATAAGGATTATAATTATGACTTGGGTAATGTTTTTATATTGGTTTTTAGTTATGTTGTACAATTTTTTTTATTAATGTAAGTTGTATGTTGTAATGATTGTTCTTATCTGAATCTTTTCTATTTTCTTTTTGTTATTTTGTATCCATTTGGAAACATTAGTTTTAGGATAATTTTTTTTACAATTGAAACATCCTTAAATAATTTAATTTATTTATTATTGATAAGAAAAAATTATCAAACAACCAAAGTTTGCAACATTAAATAAGGATTATATATATGATTCTTATACTTTTCAGCAAAATTGATTTTCATTCTCAATTCAAATTTTAGATAAATAAGAAAATTATTCCACTACAAGAAAATCATGAAATAAAAATCAATTTTTAGAGACCAAAATAATTAGTTACAATAGTAACTAAATTAGAGATTATTTTAGAAACTAAACAAAAAATTGGTTTCTAAATTAGTTTCTATTATTGTTAAATAATTTCTAAATTGGTATCTAATTAGCAAAGGCTTTAGAGACCATATCTAGAAACTAAAATAATTGGTAGTTAAAACCTTGGTTGCTAGATACCAATTTAGAAACTATTTAACAATAATGTAAACTAATTTAGAAACTAATTTTTTATTTAGTTTCTAAAATGGTCTCTAATTTAATTACTATTGCAACTAATTATTTTGATCTCTAAAAATTGATTTTTATTTCATGATTGTCGTGTTGGAATGAATTATTGTCAAATTTTTTTTTGACAAACAAATTTTCGGTGTGACATTCCAATAACCTTCTTGTTATAAACTAAACTATACAAAAAAAAATCTAAATTTAGATTATAAGAAAAATCAATTTTATAATAAAAAAATATTTAATTCTAAAATAATAAGAACTAGGCAATTAAAGTACAACACAAATTTTCCCTCTAAGTATAAAATTTCCTTACATTTGTAACTATCAAGATTTGGATTCTTAAGATACATGTCTAGGTCATTGGTAGGTCAAACCCAGTCAACGGATTCAATTCCATAGTCCTATTACAGTCAACATTATTTAATACAAACATTTTCTTGTGTTAACAATGAAAAATGGCTATACAAGCAGCCTATTGAATATGAGAAAAGATAAATTAACATTAACTTGTGGATATTATTTAGATTCGTCCCAATATTACAAAAACATATATATGAAAATAACACTTAATTTGGTAAATTAGATAAAAAAATAATAATAATGAATTTGTACATATTTATTTATGTTATTAAAACTCTTTTAATTTTTTTTATACTTTATTTTGAATTTTATATAATTATGGTTTATTTCTTGTTATTTAATATTTAAGAGAAAAAAGAGTATATTTTTTTATATTAAATTCTTTATATATAATATCATGTTTCTTTTATTATAATTTTTATATTTTATAAAAAAATATTTAATAAAAATATGGTTATGTACGAGTATATTCATTATCTAAAAGGGGTGAGATATAAATTTCATTCCTATGAAGTATGAGGAACAGTGATTAATATAAATTCTTACTTTGAAAAAAAACAATATGATGTATTAAAACTCCCACTTATTTTTGACATTCCTAAGCATGACATGAATACATTTCATAACTATGTTACTCTCAACATTTATATGTAAACATTTTCTTTATAATAAATGACGAGAGATTACTACACTAAACGCTTTATAAAAAGGTGTTGAATTTATTAAAATTCATACTCAATTATTTTTTAACATGTTTCAATACTAATAAAAATATTTGCTTGATCGAACATAAATATTGTTATACTCGATTTTATAAATTGAATACAATAACAATATGAATGTTTTTTTTTGGAAAAATATTTTGTATATAGATTAGGACACTTATAAAGTATCTCCTTTTATTATATTATTTTTTATTTATAAAAAAATAATAACAATATAAATTTACACCTTCGTCTCTCGTATTTATCATTGTTTTTAATAAAACAATAGTATATTTGTTTCATATTTTATTTCAAAATTCATGTCATTATATATCCTTTACACATCTAATTTCCTTAATATAATAATTAATTATTTTTAATCTCTAAATTTAATTTTATTTATAATTTTTTTTATAATATATATTAGTGACGATAGTGTTTCTGCATGCATGCACTTTTAATTTTTAGTTATTACATAATTTTTAGTTATATGGTGGACGAAGAAAGAATATTTATTGGTAAGAACTGATTTTAGTGGTTTGAAAGACATAAATATATATATATATATATATATATTTATATAAGTGTTGGAGATCTCACTTCGACTAGAGATGATGGCCAATTCATTGTATATAAGTGGGTGCAAACCTCAACATCGTGAGCCGGTTTCATGGAGTTGAGTTAGGCTTAAAGTCCACTTTGTAATATGGTATTAGAACCATTTTCGAGTCTATCCTAATGAGTATTTGTGTTGGACTTATTGTGCCACCTGCTATTGGGCCGCTATTGAACCATCCATAGTGGGTGCAACCCTCATCCCATGAGTCGGTTTGATGAGGTTGAGTTACGCTTAAAGTACACTTTGTAATAATAAGTTAGAGTATTTTTTTTAAATGTTTTTATTAATTTTATTTATTTTTTGTCCATAAATAGAAAGAAGAACCACGATAGGGATATAATAAATATTCTAAATAAAAAAGTAACATATTGCAAATCACAAACATCATGAAATCGTAATCAGAATTTTTCTCCGGGCATAACATCATCATAACAACTCAAACAAATATATGACGTGGTTTTGTAATTATTTGATATATACATATATGAGCTCTCAAGAGAAAACAATTGATAATATCTGATATACACCTCCACGCCTTAATTAGAAGCTAATCATATATATATAAATAGTAAATTAGCATTTGAAAACTCCATGGATCATGAGAATAAGCATCGAGTTATAATCATAAGAAGTGAGCTTTTGGAAGATGGTAATGGTCCCATGACCTTTGATTCAACATTTGTTTAAATGATAAAAGGGTAGGGTTTTATATTATTATTATTATTATTATTATTATTATTATTATATATATATATCATTTTTTAAATGTAGTGGTGCCGTCCTATATACTTTAAGCCATACAAGCAAGAAGACATAGGAGTATGCAAGAAAATGATCGATGTGCTCACCACTCACGTACACTTCAAGCATTAAAAAAGGTTAATACCTTTTATTTTTTTTATTTTTTTATTATCCCAATTTTCCTATACTTTGAAAAACAAAATTTCTAAAATTTGGTGTTGCAGGCCTATATTATACTTTACCAAGACGACATACGAGTATGGAACAAGAAAAATGTGTTCACGTAGACTACAATGCAAGCATCCAAAAAACCTTCTCTTATTTTTTGGTTGAGAAATCTAGACCATAATAATCCTTATTTCAACATTTTCATATGCATAATAATTTCTTACGTATGAATTAATTAAACGTAAAGTTTTACGTACGTCAATGTAAACTGATAAGGTTACGACCTTAAATGTTTTTGTTTAGGAAAATGATAACATGAAAGAAACCAGAAAAGATTGATAGAGCATGCATGTTGGTTAGTCTTGGAAAAGTGAAGCACCTAAAAAAAGTGAGTACTTGCGTGTTAAATTCACCCACACGTAAAGTGGCTACACCTTTTTCTGGAGGCTTGGAAGATGCATGCGCGTGGACCAACTTCTTCAAACATGCACACTGTTTCGTTTTGTTTAATAAACACTTTTTCTTTTCTAATTTTTGGCGTAAATTTGTTCAACAAAGGAAAACACTCGTAAAGAAGAGCAACTTTACAATAACAGGCCGAATCTATGAAGAGAAGAAGCTTTCTAATAAGGAAACAATTCTGATAAAATCTACTTTTTCTAATAACTATCCATGGGTTCTGAGAAACCTATATTGAAACGGACAATGATTTCTCGAAGTCCTTGTACTTAAAGTTCAATATATATATCTCAAAAATGGAACCTAATTGAGTCAACCATTTGGGTGTAATTAATATATAAAAGGAGATTTTGATATTGAATGATAATGAAGAATCCTTAGGGCGTGTGCATTGATTCTTATATTTAGGTTTTATTTGAGTTTAGCATGAATTGAAAGAGTTTTTAAGGTAAAAATGAGTGTGAATATATATAGAAGTATAAGGTGAAAGTTTTGGACAGAGTTTTTGAAACGAGGTTCCATCATGGCCGGGCCATGTTTGGCAACATCCCATGTGAATGTGACTTCTGTTTTCAAAAACTTGGAGAGCATTGTGGTCGACCCCAGCTTACACACACATGATGCTGTCTAATGCTCTCACTAAGTTTTAGCACGTTCAACGAAAAACTCAATCTGGGTAATATTATAACTTTTATACCTTTTAAGCTTTTCAAATTTCAAATTTTCATCAATGATTTTTCACTCTACTAGGTGGATACAGAATTTGATATCTTTACATTTGTTTCATTTTTAAAATGTTTAATATTTTTTAAAAAAATTTCAGTGTAAATGTTGAAGATTTCATATCGATTAGAAATAAAAAAAAAATCATAATATATAAAGTGAGGATAAACTTCACCTTATAACTGGTTTTATAAAATTGAATTAGAGTTAAAGTTTACTTCTTAATAAGTCAGTTTTATCAAATCACATGTTGACCTCCTATTATATAGTTTCACACATAAATTTTATAACCTTCACCTAAAAGAAGTGTGATGAATCACACATTAACAAAAATTAAAAATATCATATAATATATAAGTGAAAATTATATAAGTGAAAATTATAGACTTAAATCCATTTTTAAAAAAAAAATTATGTTAACAAGATAAATAAATCGAAATCTTCCTCGACACACAAAAAAATTAGTCAGAAAATTGGGGTTATATAATTCAATTAAATTTGATCTTATGTTGGCCTTAATATCTATAAGAAATAATTGTGTTAGGTTTGTGATTTTTAACATCTAAGAGTTCCAATACTATAATGTAACTGAAAAAGGTTGTGTTACCAAGTTGAAAACATAAAATTTTTAAAGGGACCGAATTCCCATTCCGCCTTAATTTTGTACCTATTTAATGTTGATCTTCCAAGATTATGTAACAACAGAACTTAAAATAGTTACTTGAACTTGGATCTTGTGTGAGAATAGTTTAACATTGAATTTAGTATATTAACTACTTGTGTGTGTTCAGCTTCTTAATCATATTAATTCAAATTATGTCTATATATATACTATATTAATTATTTGTGTGAAAAATTATTAAAACTAAAAGAATTTCTATTTATTTAAAATGTGTGTATGATTTTGACTGATATAATGATTTAGAGTATAATGATTGTATATTGATGATATTGTGTTTGGTTGCTGATTTTTTTTAACACAACTGTTTTTAAAATGTTTTTTCTTATGTAAGAATATAAAAAATATAAAAATTGTGTCGTTCTTCTCTAATGTTTCTGTTCTTTTAGGATGAGATATTCTTGAACTGCCTCCTTATTTATTTAGTATTTGTTGATATTTTTTTTTACTGTTATAAATATTAAAGAATTTTATATTTTAAGACAAAAATTATCTACTTATAAATAAACAGTGTAGTATATGGTTGATGTAAGTTTTAGTGCACACACTATTATATATAAGTTTTGGGTATTAAAACCACCTCAATTCATTAGTTTATAACAAAAATATAAGAAATAATATTCTATACAATTAAAGGACGAAACTAATGATAATATTATTTTAGTGACTAAACATCTATAATTTAATTATCATATTTCATTGGATGCAAAGGTCATTGTTACTCCCAAAATTTTTAACTCCTTTTAAATTTTATTTATAAAAACATTCACCAATTTTTTTTTTTTGTATTATTCCCTTTTTTTCTCATTACGTCTCTACCACTTACTGAACGCGCATTAGAAATCCAAATAGCAATGCATTAATATTTAGCATTTTCACGTTACTTATACTGAGAATTTTGTTGATAGCAAAAACTCAATCAAACGAATAACCTAAGACTGTGAATGGTGTATGTTCTTCTATACAGCAAAGTTATTTTGTAAGATTTAAACAAATGAACAAAGTTTCATTAATGTTTATGTTTTCTTCCTGTCTTGTCACGAATTTGGAGGAAGTATAATTTAATTCTTCATGATTTTATTTGTGTTAATGTTTCTTCCTTCATTATTTTTAAATTCTGAAACAGGGGAGTTCATGAAACCTGATGTAGCCACGTGATTTTCTTCTAGAAGTAATGAAAGGTTTGGTTTGATAAATTGACGTGACTCAATAAGCTTTTCGTGATTTATGTAGAAGTGGTTTAAGTGCCCTCAAAACCAAACTAATTAGGACCAAAACAAAACCTAATTAATTGGATTAGGTTCACTTAGCTTTATTTAGATATTATTGCTAACTTTAATCAGCTATTTTGAAGAATAAACATTAATCCATTTAACTCACTTCACTTGATGGTCATGGATGAGAGTGAGATAAGACTGCGTTTGGAATCATATCTGTCATAAAAGTTGCAACGGATAACATTACATTTTGAAACGCTGCACTGCACCTAATTAATTTTCGAACACCCACTACATTAATTATGCTTTCTAACATATTTAGATTTAACTAGTATTTGATTCAATGACTAAATAATCATTGAATTAAAGAATATGTTTCTAATATTATTCATGCATATTAAAACCTATAATATTTTTTTAATTAAAAAAGAAGGTAGACGAAAATAATAAAATAAAAAGCGGCATATGTAAAAGCGAGAGTACAACGCAGTTGTGTGTCTTCCCAAACAGGAGCGGGTGAAGGATGCGTTAAACGTGCGTTTAGGAGAGAGAAGAGAAAAGAAACAAAACAACTGAACTGATTCTCTCTTCTCTTCTGTCTCAATATCTTAACTCTCTTCTCTACTCTCAGATCTTGCGAAAAATCCCTTTCTCCATAACCACAACTCTTCTATCTTCTCTTCAAGATTCTTTTCTCTTTCTTTCTCACTCTCCACTTTCCCTCACTTCATTTTCCGTTGTTTCCCGGGAAAATCCCCAACCGCAACCACTGCTTCGATCTTTCCCGCGGCCTCCAATTGCTTCTTGCTCTGTTCCCGCTTCCGCATTTCAGCTCCCTGGAATTTCCTCCCCGAACGGAATTCTGCACTGCGCAATTTTCCGGGAAAGTGGGGATTTCCGGGAAACAGAGCGTTCTCGCCATGACTATACCATTGCTGCAGTGACGGGGATAAGAAGAGGGGGAGGTGAGAGGAATGGACGATAGAGGCGGTTCCTTCGTAGCTGTGAGGAGGATTTCGCAGGGTCTTGATCGGGGCAACACGTGCCATTCAAATTCTGGTAAACTTCTCTCGTGATTTTCGCGACTTTCAACATCTGATTTTGTTTTTGTTTTATTACTCTCGCTCACTCTCGCAATAGTCTTTGAATCGAGATTGAACTCAGGTTTTTCACTTGCGTGATGTTTGCGGATATTCAAAATTGCGTGGGTGGGTGAATTACTGAATTCATAATTCCTTCAGCTACTACTGCTTTTTAATTATTATTAGTTTTGTTTTGATTGGTTTGAGACTGAGTTAAGCTTGGTAGAGATCTCTATGGAACTAGCTCAGTTTACTATGGAGGGTGTTACTGTTAGTTAATCTTAGCTTTAAAAGCTGTTTGCTGTGCTTATTTATAGTTTCTATCCGTGATGGGGTTATCTCTTAGATCTAACGTTCGTGAAATGCGTTGGTGCTTGTTTATGTATACTGGAAAATGCAGATACTGTTGTATCTCTTTTCATCTTAGTGTGAAGCTGAGTTCAACTGTTTAGGTGCAGAAATAGCGGGGGATTGTGAATAAAGCAAGCTGGTGGGTGGCAGTATGATTAAAACTGAGCAAGTGGCTAGCATAATGATTAAAGCAAAACTCACTCTTCCCTGTGGTTATATTTGGTTGCTTGGCTTTGTCCGTTTCCCTTGTCCTAAGCTTTGGCAATAATACGAGCTATAGAAAACAAAATATTTATAAAGTGATACGTCGGTTGGAAAAGTTAGAAAGGGAAACGGGGAAGAAATAAACGATTTTTTTTGTCGTTAGAATAAGCTGTGTGCTTTTAGAAACTGGGATGAATCAAAATAGTGGTGTACTAGTAAGGATAATTAATTACTCAGAAACATGATTGATTTCTGTCGATAAAATGAGTATAAATTTGCGACTCAAAAATTCGAAGCTCAATCTACATTTATGGGCAGTTTTATTTTGTTACAGCTGAGTTTGTGACAGGATCAACAGCATGGCTTGGCAGAGGTTTGTCCTGTGTCTGTGTACAGAGAAGAGAAAGTGATGCTCGACCCTCTTTTGATTTAACACCAGCCCAGGTAATGGTTTTCGTGATTTAATTACTGAAACAGTAATTTAATACCATTAAGTAATTACGTTAACTTTTCTCTTGGGCACTGCAATAAATAAATAAATGAAATTTTATAATGTGACTTTGTTGATGAGATGCTTAATCATACTCATCTTTTAATGAGATACGCTTCTTCTAAACTACTTACAATAGCAAGCAAAGCCTTATCTTCATAGAAACATATTGAGCTATAAATTTGTATTGAAACATCTTCCACTTTACCAAATAAAAACAATACAATAAAATTCAATGGTATTTTGGGCTGTGTTTTATTTTTCTCTTGTTTCTGGAAAATTCACTCGTTTTGTGAAAAAATGAATGTAGTTACATATAATATATAGGTTGCTCTGAATTTGTAACAGCTAATTTGACTCCCGTGTTTCACATGATTGGATTTTTTGTGTATTTTATAATGTTTGCTTGTGATTTATACCTTCTGAGATGAAAATAATATGCCACTCTATAATTCTTTTTTCATTAAATATTGTTTATAATTATGCATGGCATGATAATTCTCTGTGCTGAATCTTGAATTCTCAGGAGGAGTGCTTGCTGAGGTTACAGAGTCGAATAGACATTCCATACGATAGTTGTATTCCTGAGCACCAGGTATATCTTCTATTGATGATTTTTTTTTAAGTCACTGTGAGTGATGTGGTAATAACTACTAAGTTCATCGAAGACTTTAAGCCACCTGCATATAACGTTATGTGCTTCTTTTTATATTACCATGTGTTCAATATTTTATCTCTTAAGAATACAATTTAGATTTTTTTATGCTTTCTCTTAGGATGCTCTAAGAGCTTTATGGAATGCTGCATTTCCTGAAGAAGAACTCCATGGCCTGATCTCAGAGCAGTGGAAGGACATGGGCTGGCAAGGGAAGGATCCATCAACCGATTTTAGGTAGATATTATTCCTCTTGTTTTTGTCTCAGTGCCATAAACTGTCTTCACTTTATCTACTTGTTGCTAATAATTTCTGTTTGTGTATATTTTGGTAGGGGTGGTGGTTTCATATCGTTGGAGAATTTATTGTTTTTTGCTCACAATTTCCCGGTATGATCCCTTTCTATTTATTTATAAGGTCTTTTTTCTAGTTTTTTTCACACTTTTTTGTGTTGTTAAAAGTATTCTAAAGTCATTTTGAATTATCCAAAATCAATGTCTAGATTTATATTGTATATAAAAACTATTTGATTGTCTGAAGGGATTAACAAAGAAATCATATTAGGATTCACCCTAAGGAAATGTCATTTTTGTTTGTAATTGTAAATAGGACTTCTGTGGATAAATATTTTGTTCTAGGATATTTATCTGTTCAAAGAATTAGTACTTCTCCTTTTTAATTTGAAACTGAGGAATTACCATCTATTTTACGGGGGAAGAAACTAATAAGCAACAATTTAGCCAAAATATTTGCTGATCTAGGTAGGCTTAGCTAGTGGCTTCAACTCGCTCTTCAGCAACTAAGAAAGAATATGATTTGCCTTCCTGCAGACATGGATAACATTCTCATGTTCTGATTTTGGAATTCCTTCCTCCGTAGAAAATTTTGGCCATATTAATTTGTTCTTTTGGTTTATCTTTGACATATAAGTATGACATTTAGGTTGAGTTATAAATGAGAAGAGAATGATATTAAAATTAATTGATTTTTTTTTTCTTTTGCAATGGTCTCTCTCTAAACAGCCCCATCAGAGTCATGTAAAATATAAAGCCATGGAACTTCACAGTATATTTTTTTTACGTTATTCACTGTTTGCTAGATGTTGTAAATCTATACCAGTCTAACCAATGTGGATGTCCTCTTTTTTATGCACTTATCCCTGGCTTCCTTGCATACATTACTTTCTTGGTGTTGAATAAGCATAGACTACAGGTTTTCATTTGTTATGAATGGTTCCCAGTTTTTTGTTTTAGGAATATTATGCATCAGACATGTCTACCCAATCTTTCAGGTGTTGCCAGACACATTTCTGCATTTCTTTTAGACTCTTATTCCCACCGTGTTTGTCTATGTTAATCTTGTCTTGGTGCACTCCTTTGAGTACTGTTGCGGCAACCTTAATTTAAAACAATCTTTGCTATTTGTATAACTTTATAATGAAGCTTGAACACTTCTTTTTGTAGAAATCCTTTCAAGATCTTTTACGGAAGCAGGAAGGAGATCGATCAGTGTGGGAATACCCATTTGCTGTTGCTGGTGTTAACATTACATTCATGCTTATTCAGATGCTTGATCTTGAAGCAGGTTGTTTTACTTCTCCTTTTACCGTTTTTTTCTAGTCTCAGCATATTTCATGTTTAAAAGGATGAAAAATGGATGCCTATAGGTGTAGTGAGCACAATAGCTTCTGCTTTCCGGTCTTGTGATATAATCCTTTGAATGTTATATGCTGTCATAAAGTGCTTAGGATATTTTACCAATTATTATTGTATACTTCAGTATGGCTAGTTACCACTGATCATTATCTGAGTGATGGACAGTGCCACACTGTAATTATGAGGGATTAGGTTCGGTGTGTCCATGGGCCTTTTCCCTTATCCCAAGAGCATAATGTTTTTACTTTATTTGAAAGAATGGAAGAAGTTGGTCATTTCAATCCAAATGACAGGCCAACCTTATACATCCACTCTTCATTTTGAAACATTTTCATTTAGCTTTTTGCATTATGTCCATGTCCATGGATTTAAATAAAAAAAATTCCACATACGATACGAATATGGCTTTTTATTGGTTATAATATTTTAATTATATTTTCTGATTCGAGATATCATGAAACTGCATGTTTCTTAATGCAGACTATTGCATCATAGATGTCTTTCACAAGTAATGAGTTGAATTTGATTATTAGGTTTTCTGTTACTAATGTTGTTTTACTTGACAGTCAAACCTCGGACCCTGGTAGGAGCAACTTTCCTAAAATTTCTTGCAGGTAGTCTTTATGTTTGCTCTCGTTAATCTGTAAATTTTAACTTGTCATTAATTTTGTTTTTCAGTTTAGATGGGAAGCGGGAGGTGGGAACTTAAGAATAACAAAATGCAAAAGTGCAAAATGTTACAAAAGTATTTGGGCCTGTTTTGACGAACTTCTTCATAAACTCCTAGAAAAAGAATAAAAAGAAAAATTGAAATTAGTTTCTTAAGCTAAAATTATCTTATGCATAGCTAATTTATAGAAACTTTCTAATAACTTCTTTAAATTTTTATTTTAACTTATGAATTAGCTAAACCTTAGGGAGAAGTTAAAATTCATTTTATTTTTTCTTTCCTAGAAGGGTTTTATGGAAAAGCTCGTCCAAACAAACTCTTGATACATTTTGTTTTGATTTATGAAGGCTTTTTTAAGGAACATGTTTCTTCCACACCTCTCTCACTTTTCTTTTTTAACACTTTTCTCTCACACAATTGTGCTACATAATTTGTGATAGCTTCATGAAAAATCTTTCCTGCAAATGGCATTGCTTGAAAATGCTTACTTGTGTGTTTGTAGCGTACTAGCGTTTACCTGATAGCGATGGTCTTCTTTTAATGTTAGTTTCACTCTCAAAGTTAGTAAATTAATTTTTACACTTGTCTGACAGAAAATGAATCAGCTTTTGATCTTCTCTATTGCATTACATTCAAGATGATGGATCAACAATGGCTTTCTATGCGTGCATCATACATGGATTTTAACGTATGTATTCTTTATCATGAATTTATTCTGTTCAGATAAGGAAATATATGCGCTAGCAAATTTAACTGAAGTATGTATATTTCTTAGAATTGCTAGTGATTATCAACATGTTACTTATGTTATAACAGACAGTAATGAAATCTACACGCCGTCAGCTGGAGAAAGAGCTTCTGCTTGAAGACATAATGCGGCTCGAAGATATTCCTTCATACAAACTTCTCACACGATAGTTATCAGTGCTTACTTCGAGTCTACTAGTTTTAGCCAGAAGGTTGTAGTTGATGTGATGCTACTCTTGTAATTTTCATTCCTTCCAATTCGGCATTTAACCTTCTAACATCTGAGCGAGACTGAGGCGAGCCTAAGTATGATATCATCAAGGTTCTCGAGGCAGCAGTTAAGATTTTAATCTAGTGGGAGGAAGATATTGTGGGTGGGACAAACAAACTGTCTGGAGAGTCTGAAATGTAGGTTTGCTTGGTACCAAAAAGATTAGATTGTAATGAATTGTGGTTTGCCTATATATTTCATCAGTGTCCATTGATTGGAAAATAGCTTGCAGTATTGTAATTCAGGCAGGTGTACCTAGGTAGGTAGATTCTGCCTGGGCCTTGTTTGTGGAAGAATTAATATACTGCATTGTTGTTTGAGTTGATGAGTTAGTACCTTAACTATTACGTTAGGCCAAAAGTACCCTGTTTCTTTTATATGCATATTTTTTTTCATGCTCTTGTTCTGGTTGGTGCTCAATCGAACCACTCAGCTAATTTCAATGAACTATCTTACAGTTTCAAATTTTTGCTTCTTTTCCTATGCACCATCAGATTTATCACTGCTTCGATCTGTTAGAGCTGTGCAGAGCTACCTGGACTCGTGATGAAGATACTGCAAATACAAACGAGCTGAGTGAGTTATGTATCAAAATTTGGACTCGTGGGATAATATTTAATGACTCGGGTTAGTTGCTTAAGTGGGCAATTCAGTTTCTTAATAAAACTAGAGCAACTCTTATAACACGAATTGAGACAAAAATCAGACTGGTGTATTTTTTTCTATTTTTTGAAAAATAAAGAAAATTAATTATAAAATGAGGCCGAAATCACCCGTGCGTCGTCGCTCACTGTCTATCCAAGCACTTTAATTACTATGCAACTTTTTTTTCTATCGAATTGTTATCATTTCTACACACAAACCTTTTGCATCTAGTTGACATGTCAGCAGCGATAGGTATGTGATTTGGTAAGTAAATTTAATTCACAAATATCTCCATCTTCATGTATTAAAGAGAAGGTGCAGCGTTGGCCATTGTCCTAAAAAATGGGGGTGTAGCGTCTCTTGCAGCTGTGAAGAATTTTCAATTTTCAAGCTCATTGTCTTGAAGATGCAGGTATGATAGGTCATTTTTGTATTATGTTGTTTTGTTCTCTTCATCTTAATTTGTGTGTCATGTCTATGGTCTGTTGTTTGAGGATTGTTTTGGGTTGTAGGTGTGTGGTGTGTATGAATGTTGTTGTTTTAATTTCATGAATGGAGAATAATGTATTTATTTGACAAATTTGAGAGTTCCTTTTTTCTTATAAGAATAAATTATGGAGGTGCAGAATGCAATTGGTTTGAGCAACCTTTAACGCCCATATTAAGTCATGCATCAAACTTATAAATTTCTGTCCGGTGAACAAATTGGCGCAGTCCATATCAATGGCGCATATGAGGCCCACTCAAACACTTCAGCCACCCAATTTAAGGTCCTAAAACTCGGGGTCATGCCCAAAGTTGTACATAAAACGACAACATATTTTCTGAATATCTTCTCAAGTGTAATTCTGAGAAATTTAGAAGTGAGAACGAGCCAAATTGGCGAAGAAATCTGCAATTATATTATTGTCTTTACGTAATGCATGCACAATCCACGTCCCTTCCTCTAATAAACGGATATATAGAACAAGTCATTCCTGTGAAACAACATTCCCATGCATTCCAACAATACTCTTACTTTACAAGTTTAAGTTGTTAGACACTAAAATGGTGAAACCGTGGGAAACGAAAATGAAATCTCTTGTTGTTAGCTAAACAAGATGCTGATTAGTATCACATGCTTTGAGTAGATTAAGAACTTTAATGTGATACTTAAGTCGTTACACTATCTTAAAACATGAATTCTTGTATAATACTATTTGGTATGGAAAATATTAGACGAACCCATATATATTAATACTTTCTGTCCTTATAATATGTATCCCTTTTATATACAAAAACAAAACTAAACAGATAAATACAGATACTTACATACATATATATATATATATATATATATATATATATGCATGCTTTTATTCATTAATGTTTCATCTGTTACTTTTTTAGCAGGAACAGTATTATATCCTTCAAATGGTATCAGTTATAGTGTACCTGTACTGCAAAAATCAAGATACAGTAAGTTCATGAAATTCCTACAAAAGAATAATAATAAATCTATATATATTGACAAAAAAATGTTCCGTAAATATGAACCAAGCAATATTTTTGATGGGGGTATTGGTTCCCTCCAAGCAGGAAAAATATGGAGAAAGAAATGTAAGGAGCGTTGTAATAAGTATACACACATAGCTTTCAACTTTGAAGAACATTGAACTCTGTGACAAGTACATGGCAACATATATATATATGAATGAAAGTGGCTTAATTAAGTTGATAAATACACGTAGATGATCGTAACCTAAGGACCGACATTGACCTACTAGAAAGAGGTAAAGCATTCATGCTCCGATGAATTTGAGTCCTCGCAAGGAGAGTGATTGTGTCTACCTTCGTAGGTGGTTATCACCATACGACAATCTTCTGAGAGTCGTTCAACCCTCTTCTTCACCCTGCAGTTGTTGTGGGTGCAACGGTAATAACTTCTGCAATATCCAAAACAAATAGCTCAGAAACTCCAGAGATATATATAACTTTTTTATCATGTTTCTGTGCCAAATTAATCCTTTAATTATTGTCATCTTACTTGTAAATTCTTGATGTGCATGACAGAAACTGAGTACAAGTTGTAGCTGGTCTGTGTTCATTACATTTCTATTAATTAGCAAGGTTAATCTTAATAGAGAACTATATAAGAAGGATAAAAACTTGGATTAGGCCTTTTGGTTTTGGTGTTATTTTTCATTTCTTGCTGTTTTGTTTGGATTAACCTCTACTACTTAGAATATATCCAAGTAAAATTCTGATTTTAATTATACAAAAAAAACTAATGATTTAAGTTTTGTCTAACAATAAAACCAGTCTTACCTCTGCCCACTAGGGTATGATTATTTGCATGAAATCATATGTTTTAATCTTACTGTCATAGTTAATTTTTTTTTGAAACTGAACTCTGATATAAGTTCATAACAACATTGTACAGACTATATATGTTCGCTGCTGAAATTTGAGATATATTCTATGATTGGTTAGTGTTTTATGTTGTGCTTCCTTTAAAACTTAGCAATCATTTACACAGCGTCTTTGTAAAGAGACTTGAGAAATATGCATGTTGTCTTTGTTTGTCATTAAACAGTTACTTAAAAAATGAAATTGCTTTAAGTAAGACGGTGTTGGAGATCTCACCATCCATTAGAGATGAAGACAATTCATTGTATATAAGTGGTACAAACCTCACCTCATGATCTAATTTGAGTTAAACATAAAATCCACTTTATAATAGATAGATAGTACTGTTATTTTTATCTTACACCAAAATTTTCTCATTATAAATTACATCTAAAACAAGGTTATTGTATGTTTCTTTTTTATTGAAAAAATTAATAAATAAATTAGAGTATTTGAGAAATCCTTAGAAAAAAAAAGTGGTTAAAACTAAGTTTTATCAGTCCACTCATTACATTAGAAAACTCCTATGATAGTTTATAATATGCATGTCACAATTAACTAGAAATCAATTTTTTTACAGAATTTATTATTGAAAAACTTACAGATCTATCATACATTAATAATTTGTTATTGATAGAATAAAAAGGTGCATATTAATAATATATAGATTGGTCATAACAAGTATTTGTTTTAGTCCCTACCAAATATTTTTCATAATATAAATAACCCCTTTAATATATAGTAAGCAATTAAATAAAATTTATATTAAATATGTTTCAAAGATACAAAAATTAAATATTTTTATAATTAGTAATTAAAAAAATTTAATTTTTAAAAATTAAGTCTCAATAATGCATTTGATTTCTACCAAAGAGAAATTTGTAGCCTTGTGTCGAATGTGTGAGAAATTATAAAACACAAAAATAAAAATAAGTATATTAAATGCGACATTCTTATTGTTGAAGGAACCTACTTATTTTATTTTCTTTTATACAAATATGGTTAGGTAGCCTGTCAATATCATATTCTGAAAATAAGTAATAATTATACATTTTAAAAATTAAGTATTTAATTATATCTGAAAACAAGTATTAATTATATTTGAAAACAATTAAGTCTCTATTAAAAACTAATTGACTTGTCTTATCATATTATATAAGATAATAAATTTATGAAACATATAAATGGATTTAATGAAAATATATTAATATATAAAAGTAACTTGAAACCATCATCTAATTAGTTATAGGTTGCTATATATTTTGAAAAAATATTAATTCTGTTAAAACTTATTCAAAAAGTCATACTTAATAGGTTATATAGCTAATTGATAACATAAAAACATAATACTAAAAATGTATAAACTTTAAATTTTATATAATTTTAAATCGAAAAAATTTACGTTTCTTGACATATTTATGATTCTACCCCATGTACAAGGGAGAATGATGTAGTTAATTCACATTTAAATGTGGGTTTTAGATATTTATATAATTTAATGCTAATGGAAGACATTAAGTAAGATATATGGTATAATTATTTAGTCTTTTACATGTATTTCTGAGATATTTATGTTAAAAACTCGTCAAAACATGCTCATTTCTCTCAATGAAAATTTAAATTATCTTAAAAAAAAACTAGTATTGTTAAAATATAGTATAATTAATAAGAGTCTAATTTGATAAGCATAACCTAATACAGATTCAATGCAATTAATCCTAATTGAATTAATTATAACGATTTTATAAATAAAAGCAGTTCAGTGCAAATTCTCCACAGGTTTATTAACGAATTATATAATTAAATCGATTTTCAATTTAATCCAACATATGTATAATATTTTAAATTAATCCAACCATGGTATCATTTTAAAGTAATGTACAATAAAACAAAAGGTATAACATTTAATTATTAAAAAATTTAAAGTCATATTATGTTTTAAATATTCAACTCTTTCCATTTAATTTTTTATAATCATATTTCATTAAGAATAAATTCAGATACATATACAGCAAGCATTTTAGTAACCATAAATTAATGATGAATCAGTAATGAAGTTCATTAGAATTGAATTTAAATATTTTCTTTATATTCTCTGTATTTGTTCAATGAGTTAGTTCGAACTAATAAAAAAAATCAATTTCCAAATGTCGGCGTAAAATTTGAATCACTAAACTATTAATAAAGAAACATATGGAACATTGTTTTTTATTGGTTGAAAATGCTAATAAATCTTGTCGGTTTCATATAATAAATTCGACTAAAAAACATCAAAATACATTAAATATTATTCTATATGTTATATGTGTGAAAAAAAAAATCTAAATTCTAAACTAGTTGCCAATCCCATAATATATCTATTTTTTTTTATTAAAAAAACTTGACGCAACTCGTAATATGATGAGAAAGTTTTACATAAGATTTTTCTAAGGATAACATAAATTCCTATGGTTGATTAAACCTGTCACTTCAAAAAATACATATCACAGACATATAATTGATATATATATATATATGGATTATGTTATATATATATATATATATATATATATATATATATATATATATATATATATATATATATATATATATATATATATATATATATATATAAATAAAAAAAATAGAAAAAAAAAAAAA
>Ga0123342_1000889_pt1 | contig 49600 bp, 30 predicted proteins | sample Turbeawhitnodule_FD_89960 | JGI IMG/M metagenome (GOLD analysis project Ga0123342, IMG submission 89960) | Root nodule microbial communities of legume samples collected from Mexico - Turtle bean Mexico white nodule | ecosystem: Host-associated > Plants > Roots > Nodule | place: Mexico: Nepantla...
CCACGAAAAAAATCAAACAGTTTCACACACAAACGAACCTTCCTTTCAGCTCTGGCAGCGACGAATAAAAAATTTTTGGTCAATCTTGTGGGACGAATCTGGAGCTCAAACCTCAGCCAAAACTCAATAGACACAGTGACGAATGTCTGGTAAAAATTTCAGACCAAAATACCCAAGGAGTAACGCGCTGTAAGTCCCAGACCGAGAGTGAACAAAACCGGTTTTCCGAAAACAAAACGTCCTGCCTTTTCTTCCCCGTATCCTTTTTTTGTGATTTGTTTATGGACGTGCCGCCTTGCCTAGGTAAAACAACATACGAAAGTGCTTTTGTGAATTTTTTTCAGCGCAGTACGGATCCAGAATGAAATTGCAGAAATTAAGCCGGAATTTCACTAGTTTCGGTAGAGGGATAGCCTTGGTTTTTTCAAAATTTATGAAAAATTCTCCCGGAATGGTATTTTCCTGAAATTCCACCCAAGAATCTCCACTGAATTTGGGACAAAACGGGACAAATTTCAGGTCAAACGGACGAGTATTCACCCACAAAAAAAATCAAACAGTGTCACACACAAACGAAACTTCCTTTTAGCCCTGGCAGTGACGAATAAAAAATTTATTGTCAATCTTGTGGGACGAATCTGGTGCTCTAACCTCAGCCAAAACTCAATAGACACAGTGACGAATGTCTGGTAAAAATTTCAGACTAAAATAACCAAGGAGTAAGGCGCAGTAAGTCCCAGACCGAGAGTGAACAAAACCGGTTTTCCGAAAACAAAACGTCCTGGCTTTTCTTCCCCGTATCTTCCTTTTGTGATTCGTTTATGGAAGTGCCTCCTTGTCTGGGTGCAAACAACATACGAATGTGCTTGTGTGAATTTTTTTTTCAACGCAATACGAACCCAGATTGAAATTGCAGAAATTAGGCCGGAATTTCACAAGTTTCGGTAGAGGATATAGCCTTGGTTTGCACAAAATTTCTGAAAAATTCTCCCGGAATAGTTTTTTCCTGAAATTCCACCCAAGAATTTCCACTGAATTTGGGACAAAACGCGAGAATTTTCAGGTCAAACGGATGAGTATTCACCCACAAAAAAATCAAACAGTTTCACACACAAACGAACCTTCATTTCTTAATTTCTATTATTATTAATAAATTTTAAATTGATATTAAGTAGTTACTATTGTTTTAACCATCAATTATTTAGTTTGTTAGAAAAAATCTTGTTACCTAATTAGATATCAATTTAAAAATTACTTATAAATAATAGAAATTAATTTAAAAATTAATAATTTTTTTAGTTTATAAAATAATATATAATTTAGTTAATATAGTAACTAATTATTTTTAATCTCTAAAATTATTTTTTTTGTGATTTTTTTTCTAATTATTGGTTTTTCAATTATTCTACCAATTCATAACCCTTTTGTGATGACAAAAGTTCATCAAATGATGCATTTAATTGACATAATCTACTTATAAGTAACAAAAGATCATCAACTTATATGATTTTTCCTATATATGATAAGATATAGTTTATTATATATACATGGGTTGTTGATAATGTAGTTGAGGCAAGGATGGGTTAGGTATCTAGATGAGTGTGGGTGTGTGGTGGAAAAATGCAAATCCTAATATCTTATTGTGTCTATATTTAACCAACTTGGCAAGTTGAGGTTGAGCAATGCTGTGTTATTATGAGCCTCATCTTCACAAAAAAGTGAGTATGATCTGAGTCAGCTGATGGTACTTGGAATAAAAGACACAACACTCTTTCTACAAACACCCTTTTCCTCAAAAGAGACATCTTCTAATGTACCAACACATTTGTTTTGTTTTATTTTATTAATCAAAACAAACACCAAAAATATTCAATGTCCTTTACCAGATCTTCTGTTGCCATCACACAACATGGACAAAATAGATTCCAAGGGCAACTTTGTTTTCCCACTCTATGTTTTTGTGTTTCTTGGGTTAAACTTGTACACCAGGGACACAACTACAAAAGGGTAATGATAACAAATCCTACAAAATCCAATCCAACTCCTACGGTTTACTCTTTTTAAGGTCATAAATTTCCCATTCAATAGTTATATTTTTGTGATGAAATGATTTGTCTTTTAAAAAAATTATCAAATACGAAAATGGGCTCGGTTAAATAATTAACTTATAAAACTATTATTAGTTTTGAAAAATTGGTTTTTCAAATTGGTAAGTAGAATTAAAATATCTAAGGTAGATTATGTGTGAAAAAGAAAAGAAAATGATTAACAGTCTTTTCTTATGACCGGTTTTTTGTCTGTTTCGAATGTCGGCGGCGGCGGCGCATGTTTTATGATGTGTGAAGCTGTCCAAACACCCCTTTAATGGTATTTGGTTTAATTTTAATTTTATTGCATAACATGTGATCATAAATTTCATAGTTTCTCATTCATCTACTATTAATTGACATAATGTTAATATATTTTTATGAGAATGAATGTGGAAACGAATTTGTTTTCTTATATGTTGGCTCATCATAATGTTCATAGAAGTGTACATGTTCAATTCGTATTATTTTAAAATGTCAATGTCCAGTGTCATCGAGAATACGAGTGTTTATAAAAAACATATAAAAGTGTCATTGCAAATAGGAGTGTATATCGAAAATATATAAAAGGTTGATGTTCTATACATGACATATAGATAGAATATTGATCTTCAATACGTGTTTATCGAAAATATATAAAAGTGTCATGTTCAATAAGTGTTTATCGAAAATATATAAAAGTGTCATTGAGAATAAGAGTGTCAATAAAAAATATATAAAAGTATTGATGTTTAATACGTGTTATATCAAGATAGTATATTGATGATGAATTCGTGTCATTGAAAATAGGAGTGTTTATCGAGGATAGAAGTGTTTATCGAGGATAAAAGTGTCGATGTTTAATACATGTCGAATTCAAGAAACACGTCATTTAAAGAGACTAGAATGTCCGATCCTCGTAATTGTTTCAAAATAGAAGTGTTTAAGAGAATAAAAATGTCTATCAAAAATATAAGTGTCGATGTTTAATACATGTCGAATCTAAGAATAGAAGTGTTGATGTTTAATGCATGTCGAATTCGAGTAACACGCCATTTAAAGGCACTAGAATCTCCGATCTCATAGCTGTTTCAAAATTAACCCACACAACTAAATTCAAACTCTTCAATTGGTATTCACTTTTCCAGAATTTGTGAGATGAATGTACATGCTATAGAACCAAACTCAGGAATTAAATAAAACAAAAGGAAATGAATTAAGTATTACTAATTGTTGCAGAAGTGATTGGTATCACCCTGCCAGCTCCAAACAACGTCTTTCAGAGATGGTCGCATTTGCTCTTCACACAAATTAATATACTCCAAAGTGTCTCCGGCAGACTTCGAAAACTCCACCACCGCCACCTCCGCCGCCACCTCAAAAACCTCCACCGTCATCGCCAACTTCCCCTTCCTCCCCTCCTCCGCCCCCTGCATCCTCACCACAAACTCCTTCTTCCCCGTCACCCTAAAATTCAGCTTCTTCGCAGCAGCCTCCACCTTCGCCATCGCCGCCGAAGCCGAAAATTTACAAATAAACATCGACGGCGACCGCTTCCTCGTCTCGAACAAACTCCTGAGATCAAACCCGTGCGACAAGGACGAGATTATCTCAAACGCGTTGTAAAACGGCCTCGTGGGTTTCCTCGTTGGAACCTCGTCGTCGTCGAAATCGAAGCTCTGTTCTACCTCGGAGTCCTTGGTTGAAAACGCAATGGGCCTCATGAACCCCAATTGAAACCAAGGGTGGTTCATTATATCGGGAATGGAATACCTCTTTGCAGGATCAGCAACGAGGAGATTCGAAATGAGGTTTTTGGCCGGCGGCGAAACCCATTCGGGTAATTCATATTCAGCTCGAAACGCTTTTCGATAGATTCTTATAACGTTCTCACCTTGGAAGGGTAAATAGCCGCAGAGCAAGGTGTAGAGAATGACCCCACAGGACCATATATCAGCCTTTGAACCGTCGTAGCCCTTTTTCTTCAGAACCTCCGGCGCCACGTAAGCAGGGGTGCCACACGGGGTCACGAGCATGCCGTCGGCGCGGCGCTGCTCCGGCAGCGCCGAGAGTCCGAAGTCGGAGACTCTGAGGTCCTCGTTCTGGTCCAGGAGGAGATTCTCCGGCTTGAGATCGCGGTGGGTGACGCCGCGGCTGTGGCAGTGGTCGACGGCGCTGATGAGTTGCTGGAAGTACTTTCTGGCGAGGTCTTCGGAGAGTTTTCCTTTGTTGAGTTTGGTGAAGAGTTCTCCGCCCCTGACGTATTCCATGACGAGGAAGATCTTTCCCTTGGTGGCCATCACTTCCTTCAGTTCCACGATGTGGGGATGCCGCACCAGTTTCATCACCGAAACCTCGCGTTTTATCTGCTTCACGAATCGCTCCTTCTTCAGCTTCTCCTTCTTTATGACCTTCATCGCCACGTTGTCGTTGGTGAGGAGGTTTCTGCCGTGGTAGACCTTGGCGAAGTTCCCCTGCCCCAGCACCCGCCCCATCTCGTATTTGTTGAAGATTATGTTTCTGGGGTTAGCTTGGGCGTGTTCGTTCTGCGGATCCATGGCAGAAATGGGTGTAAGAAGTGGAGAATATGGTTATCAGAGTGTAGCTAGTTGGGCCAGGAGAGGATGGAGATTCTGAATTGGTGGAGATGGGAAGCACCCAGATGAGAAAGATTGATGCTTTTGAGGAATATGGTGTCCGATGGACATACCACGTTCCGAAGAAAGCATTCAGAAGGGTGGAAAATCTTCATGGTGCATGTATGAAGAAGAAGAAGAAGAAGAAGAAGAAGAAGAAAGTGGAGTGGTGTGTGAATGAGTTAGGTTTTGTTTATATAGGTGTGTGGAAGTAGAATGAGTAGATGGGAAATTTGGAGGATAAGGATGGGATGAAGAAAAAGAGGAATAAGAGAAGGTGTGAGAAACAGAGAGATGAAGCAGAGAGAAGAGGAACAGGGGATCTAACCCGATTCTGTTTTCATTTTGTTTTTATGCTTTCTTTCTGTTACTGTAATCACTCTTCACAGTAACTTTTGTGTTTAAGTCACCATTTATAAGTGGAAATGAAGGTGTGGAAGAGAGTAGAAAGAAGGAGTAACGTAGTTGAATCTCTCTGTTAACAAAAAAATCACCTTCTGCATCACACCATTGTTTTCCCTCTCTATAGCACCATGCATCGTCTAACACATAATCAAATACCTACTATATTTAGTTAATTAGTTAATGTTTAGAATTTAAGGTTTAAGATAGGTTTAAAGTTTAGGATTTTAATATTTCGTAAAAAAGTTTGTGAAAAATTATATGAATTTTGTAACGCAGGAAAATATTATTGATTTTATGACAGAAAAAATATTATTGATTTTTTCTTTGAATAATGTTCCAATGGACTCATAAAAGATTAATTTATTAATAAATTTATTTCCATTAACACAATACATCATACTTTTACTATTTAGTCCATTATAAATCTTAATTGCAAGTATTAAACATTATGAAGAGATTGTATGAATGAAATTGCTGTTATTTTTTTATTTATTTTTTTGTGAAAATGGCATCCATGGAATAAAAACAATGTTAATCTTGCAGTTAATTAACTAATTAATTAATTAATTACATAATCAAAGTGGGGGAGAGAGAAGCGTGGGACCCAGCTTGCTGACGTGTGATTGAGTCGATTACAGCTAATGACAATGCATAAAGCGAAAGCCCAAGAGTGTCAACTTCAATGCAATAATTATTATTATTATTATTTATATTAGAGGGAGTTTAAAATTTAAGATTTATTATTTTAAAAGTGAAAAATGTTTAATTATGATAATTAAATTTTTATTTTTAAGTTATAAGAATTAAAATATAAATAAAAAATTAGAACGTGTAACTTTGTTATTAGAGTAAAATTTGTGAATAGATTTCTTTTGTTATGTTTATGCACCATATTAGAGAGAGTCTTAGATTTAATATTTGAATTTTATATAAGATTTATGATTTTAGATTTTCATATTTATGCACATCGCTTTCAATTTTAAATTGCCACGCCAAAAACAATCATATCATAAAAAAGAAAATCAATCATATCATAGATAAATCCACCAAACATTGATTTCGTTTCACATCTTCACTATTTCTTATTGTGATAAACGATATTTATATATGATTCATAGAATCAAGGAAAAAAAATTATTATAAAAGATATAATAAATGATGATAGAAAAAAGATAGATACTTACAAAAGTTCTTGTTACCTTTTAAATCATTGTGATTATACTTTTTAAATTTCAAATTAGGTCAATTAAATTTATCATCATACATTGCAACAATACAACTTCAATGAATTTTGATACCGAATTTTGTTCAATGAACTTAATACTATTAAACACAATTGCCCATTTTTTTTGAAGACTAAAATTATTTATTATGTTATGATATTTGAGAATTTAACTTAGAACTAAATCTTTAAAAAGTATAATTTATTGTTATAAATATCCATCTAAAATCACTGTATAATATTTGATTATTTTTGTAGTTTCTAATTCAGGATAATTTATGCTAGATTGTAGTTTGGATTATGTTTCTTCTTCTTTTGTTCTTTTAACAAAATAATAATAATAATAATAATAATAATAATGGCACACAAAACAAATTTCACTGTTATGAATCGTAATCTAATCGTAATATAAAGAAGAAACAGCTTGGAAAATGTTGTAATATTTAGTCAAATGAGTTTTATATGTAAACATATTTAACTAACAAATTGGTTGAAGAATGAGAATGTCTTATTGTTATTTAAAACAGTAAAATAACAACTTATATTTTATTTAAAATTGTTTTATTAAGTTCTTAAAGTATTTTTTATTTTAACAAGTTATTTTTTATTACTAACTTTTTAAATTTTTTTTAATTGGTCAGTCAACTTACTCTTAAGAAGAAAATAAGCAAGATAAGTCGACACGTTGAAAAAAATGTTGAAAAGATAGAATTTTCTTTTTCTATTTTATATTTATTGTACTTGAAATTCTTAGAATTTATTTTCCCTATAATTTTAGGTACAATTACTATTTGTAGACTAAGTTAATTTGAGTTTAATTTAGTCCAAAAACAACACAAGCAAGAAAATAACGAATCACGTGTAACCGTTAAAGTCAATTCAAGCAAAAAGTACAAGGTGAAGTTCATCCTAGTTCAGCAAGAAGATGACAATGGAGACTTTATAAGTGACACTTTTTCTTTTCTTTTATTCTTTAATTCATGTTCTACTCTTCTTCGGTGTGGAATGATTGACTTGCATGTTCTCATAAATTCAGGTTCATTTTATGATTCATAGAATATTTCACTTGTGATCTAATTGAGTTATGTTCTCAAAGCCTATTTGATTTTTATATATAAACTATAAAGTAGATATCTAAGTTTATATTATATTTACCACCACCTCACTAATGATGGTAAAAGAATTATTTTCTCACATTGGTAGATGACAACACTCTTTTTCATGGGCTTAATACAAAACAATCAGAAGCTACAATATTAATCCTGAATTTCTTCGGACTGATGCAGTCACAGTTTGAGTTTTCATCAAAACCATAAGATCACCCAACAAAGAACCATCATCAGTTTTCATGTGTCCAAAATACCAGAACATGTATTCAACATAAATTTTCTAGACACTTTCTTCTGTTGCAAATTGTACAATAGTCATAGTGTTCTTTCTGTTGCAGCTGTCCAAAATGGTCCATATTACAATTGGATATCAATAACAATTTTGAACAGATATTTAGCTGATTTGCAGGTTATATAGGCCCAGCTATGGTCTTCCACAAGCTTGAAGACAATGGTTTCATGCACTCTCCACTACCTTGCTTGACAATGGCTTCACCAATCTGAAAGAGAATGATAGATACCTATTCACTATTGATTGTGGTCAATCACCAGTGGTTTTCCTAGCTTACCTCAAGTTCTCAAAGACATAAACATAATCCTAGCCCTCCGAAATAAAGAGAAGTTGACACAGATTCAGCATTTACTCCAAAATCTGTTCAAGCTAAAGGCTGTTCTTGGGGACCTCAAAACTTCTCATCTCGAAGCTAATTCTCACCCTTTCTCTACTGGAAGATACAGGATTTCCTAGGGGCCAACTACTTTCTCTGACTATAGATCCCAACCCTCCAATTAAATGGGACAGCTGGTGATGTATTATTGGAAGATTCATTATTATACAGACAATTGATTGGTCGTTTAATGAACTTATCGACCTCAAACCTGACACATATGCAGTCAATAAACTTGGTGAGCTTAAGTCAGCTCCAACATACACTCAAATACAGGCTGTCCATCATGTCCAAGCCAAGGAATTCTATAGTCAATTCAATAGGATTCAACCCCACAGCATTTGGTGATGTGAATCGGGATAATTGCCCAGAAAGAGGAGATCTACCATGGGATTTTGTCTTCCTAGGCCGATCCTTAGTGTAGTGGAAATCCATGAAACAACCAATAGTCACACATTTATCAGTTTAGGTGGAATAAATGGCAAAAGTGGCTTGTGAGCTGCTGTGGCTCACAGATGACTCCTCTCCAACTTGGGAATCACAATCCCATCGACAATAGTGTTTTGTGACAGTCAATCAACTACTCACTTAGCATCAAATCCAGGACATGCTGAGAAATCTAAACAAGCAGACACAAATTCACATTATATCCAGGAACATGTTGCCTTGGGCTTTCTTAAACTAATGAAAACTCAACTTGAATTGACAAATCTTGTTACCAAACTCCTTCAAGCTGAAATTTCAGGCCTCACCAGTCCAAGTTGGATACAATATATATCTACCTCTCTACCTACTCGAGGCAGAGTATTAAGCCTAGATAGATTAACACTGTCAATAGTTATGTATTCCAATTTTCATTCAGCTACATTTAGCCTGGGTACTTGGGTTTGGTTGTGATAGTGCAGATGAACTCAGCTCTACAAAAGTTGATTGAAGGAGAGGTTTCATTTTTCACCAATATATCTCCTAAGTTTGGAAGAGATCACTACATTACATTTCTGTAATAAAACAAAAACAAGACCCAATAAATAAATTATCTCAAACCCCAAGAACAAAACCTAAGGATTTCATATTCCAAAGACCACATCTTAAAACCCTATTCTTCATCCAATCCAAAAATAACAACATCTGCCGTCATCACTGCTATACATATATATGTAAATTGCAACCGATAAGCTAAAATAATAACAATAACAATTCTGATACAAGCAAAAGATAACTTAGAATATGCCTTTCCACAATTCCCACAACTCTATGGAGATGTACTATATTTCGAAACGAAATTACAGCTACTCACAGCAACTTCAAAAGCTTCCATAAGATCGGATGATAAGAACCATACTTTAAAACAACGACGTCTCGAATTAATAAAGAAAGAAATAAATAAACATATACTAGTGACCTTTATTCATGATACAGAAAACTGTGACCTAAAAAATAGCAGAGAAGTCTCACCCAGCAGAAGCTGCAGCACATGGAATCACATTCAGAAGATAATGTCCTCATCTTTGTCACCCACAGACAACAAATTAGAGGAATTGTAAGAAACTGCTTTGCGCAGAGGGAGATTAGTCTCAACCTTCTGCAACAGCATCTGCTTCTCAATCTCCCTCTTCTTATATCCCTGAATCTTCTTCAGCCTGAAGAAATCCTCCCTCTCGAGCTCATCCAACTCCCCCTTGATGTAACTAATAGTATTCTCCAACCGCGGCTTCACCACATTCTCCAGAGCGTTAACCCTACGATTCGTGGTCTTGATAGCCTCATCGAGAGTGAGGAACGAGGTCTGAAGCGAGGCGAGCTCGACGAGAACCTCGATGGCCTTGATGTAGGCAACGCGGCACTGCTGCACCTGCTGGCCGCCCCGCGCCAGTCCGGTGAGGTCGTTCTTGTTGGCGTCAGCGTCGGAGGTGTAGTCGAACTTGGGGAGCTTGACGCCGGCGACGTTTTCCTGGCGCGAGCGGACGCGGAGGGAGGCTTCCCGGACGTTCTCGAGGACGACGTGCTTGATATTGTCGCCGGCGACGTACTTGGCCTCGGTGAGCGCGAACGACGAGGTTTTCATGATATCGCCCATGGATTCCTTCGTGGTCACGATCTTCTTCAGGATCTGGCGGAACTGCACCGTGAGCGCGTCGCTCTTCTTCTTCAGGAGCGCATGGCCGCGCGTGGCTCCCACCAGACGCGCCTTCACCACTCCCAGCATCGTCACGGTGGGGACCACGTTCAGACGCTGCGTTTGCCCCGACATCGTGCCTTTCAACGATCACAATATCTGATCGATCAACGCGCAGTACAATTCGCGTGAGGATAATCGCGATCGGAGAAATTGAAAAATGAATTGAAGGTGTAACCGGTGACTTACCTGTCACACAGGGAAGGAAGTTGCCGATGGAGATCCACAGCAAACACAATGATCAAGAGAGAGACTGTGTTTAGTGTCTATCTCTGCGCGCGTTTCGATCAAAACTTTTTTTTTTTGGATTCCAATAATGGGCTTTCAATTACATCTACGACACTTATTGGGCCTTCTTTATTACATCTACGACACTTATTGGGCCTTTTTTATTACATGTACGACACTTATTGGGCCTTCTTTATAGCCCAAATTTAAAAGAAGGCCCGTTCTTTAGCCTCTTTTGTATCCATTCCTGGAACCTAGCAAAACTCAAATAAATCTTTGTTGTAAACGAATTGATTGCACCAGAAAAAAAATAATAACACACACAGTTGTATTAATTTGAATTTGGTTGCTTATTTTGGTGGTATTTTAAAGTATAAAAAAATAAATATAATGATATTTTTGGGTAAAAGAATTGTAGTAAATGTTTTGTAATATTGTTATTATTTTCTTTACATTTTTTTCATTTATCTGAATACAGTTAAGTATTCACCATTTATCTATATATAGACAAGCAGAAAATAAAATCTAAAAATCTAAGATATACAATTATACAATAAACCATCAAAAACAAAATTAGTTAATAATTACATGTTTATTTTAAAAAATTATATATAATAACAAAAACACAAACTCTATGCGATCAAAATATTATTAAATTTACTGAATCTGATGTTCTATATTTTATAATATTCTTTCATTAACATTTATTTATATATATATATATGCATATATATTTGTGTGTTTTTATTTCTTAGAAACTAATGTTGTAGGGAAGGAATTTTCCTCACTTCTTATACTCTCCTAGTATTTGGTTTTCAATTTTATCATAATTTTGATTTTTTTGGCAAGAATACACAAAGACATCCTAATACTCAAGTCAGTTTTAAAGAAACGAGTGTTACATATTTGAGATCAAAAGTTTTTATTTTTTTTAAGATGTTTTCTATTTATAACTATGACTATGAACCTCAGGGCGTTATGAATTAATACGATCCAATTGAATCTAATTTGTTCGCTATTCATAATTTATGTGTAATTATTGTATAATGTTTTAATGGTGTTGCTAATTAATCTACAAAATGTGGGATAGGATGTTCGAGAAACCGACTAGCCGATTGTTTATGTGTATGTGGATGCTCGGTCTCCCAAAAATACATTTGACTCCAAACTCAAGCGTCTATAAAAATTCTGAATATTTCATTGTTTTACTATGATAAATAATTCAAATGACTAACCAAAATATTCTTTAACTAAAATCTCATTTTTAATAATAAATTGATATTTATAATATTCTCATTACTCACATGAAAAAATCATGTTTGATACATTAGTGTATGAGTGGGAGTAACAAGATGAATAAATAGTATAATAAATACTTTAACTTATATCCATCATTACCCCATTTTTCACACGACCAATTTGCAAATTTCTAATTCAGATTCACTCACTCTATAATATTATGGTCCTTATTCAAGGTGTGAGAAACATGCTCATTTCTTCAACATTTTTCTACAATAAAAATACCGTTCCTTGGTTACGTGAGTAAAAAATACTAGTTGGAGGACTTGTTCAAGTATAAAACAAATTAACAAAACCTTAAAAAACAAAAACACCACGATTTAAACCACAAAATTCTTAATTTATCATTGCTTTGTTTCTATTACAGGGAAAAAGGTTTTTGCAACATTTTGCTGTTCTCACTCTCACTGTTCCTTTTTCGGCACTGGTCATTTATTTAATTATATTGAAATTTAGGACAAAAATGTTTTTGTTGTTCTGTCACTGCCGCATTTGAAGACCTCATAAACAAACCCACTTTATTAAATTGGTCCTATTCTGTGAATTTAATTTTCCTACATTTATGAGCTTAGGAACATTTTTAGAGAAACCACTTTTAATATTAATTATTTCTAACATTCTTTATATCAATTTTAAGAGTCCGAGTTATTAATATAAAATAATGATTTCACGTTGAAATTTATTAATCAAAGAAATTATTTTCTTTCAAAATAGGTTATTAGTAATAAGTATTGGTTAAAAAGTTAGTAAATAAGAGAGTGGATTGTGATGAAAAATAATTAAGATGATGGGTAGTGATGAATTTTTTCCTATAATTTTGTTTTGTATTTTGAATTTGAATTCCTTTGAGACATATTGTGTGGATGAGGAAAAGGATAAGAATAGGTGCAGAGAATGAGATGGTATTAAGTTAGGGAAAACGTGAAGAATAAAATGGAATAAATAAGAATAAAAGGTGGCAAAGAAATTGACAAAAATTATAAAATAAAAGAGAAGCCGACACATAGCGTTGACTGGTATGAACAAATAATCTGTGGGACATTGCGTTGAATATGTTTTTCTCACGTCATGCATGCCATCACTTTGTGCTCTTTTTTCTTCAATTATAACTTAGTATAAATGCAAAGTGAATAAGATATTATGTGAAATTAGTTGTATAATTGTTGATTTATTGGTTTTTGTTTTTTTTAATTTTTTTTTTTTGATTGTTGACGTTCGGGCGAAATTGATTTGAAAAAGGTACTCTGACTATCAAGTAAGTACTTTGTATAAAAAGTGTATATTTGTAAAACTGATATTGATTAAAGCTTATCTTACGTATACTTCTGTAAAGGGTTTATTTATTTACAGTGTGTTCATTTATGGACCCTTGTTGTGATGGATTGAATATCAGTTATTCACAGATGTCTAGCGTGATCTCTGATTTATAGGGAAGTATATAAGTATATTGATATATTGATATATTTAAAAAATATCTTCAATATCTTTCAGTTACTCAGTGTTTGACTGATTTTTTTGGAAATGTCATCTACATTATCCAGGACATGATTATGATTCATGAAGAATTCTCAAAACTGTCATTAATATTGTTTATTAAGTGCCTTAAAGTATATTTTGACATGATCAATTGGTTATCGAAATCGAAATTAACTCGTTAAATATCGACTAATATATTAACCAATACAAAATATAAGAAATAAAAGCTAACTCAACTTTACCACACAATAAATTAGCATTCAGATTTTTAAATACCAATTTTCGTGCTTGTGTGATTCTTTAGCAGTGAAATGTTTCGAACTTTATGTTTTTCTTTCTCTTTTTGAAAAAAAAAGGTATTTTTCACAGTAAATAAACATAAAATAATTTTTTCAACTCTAAGATATGAATTCATTGACCGAACATAGATTCTTATCCTGTACAAATTGCACGTACGTAAGATAAATTATAATTTATCTTAATTATAAGGTTACCTTTGTTAAAAATTGTGAACCTGGTTGACTAATTAAATCATGCAATGAATAAACTCATTGAGGATATTTATAACATTCCTAAAGAATTGTGTATGAAGGAATCACATTGACGTGTATTAAATTTATTATATGTTAAAATTGATGTTCAACAGTTAAGTACGTTAGATAATTATCTATCTAACTAATTTTTAATCGAAGTATATTTTGAGTTTCTCGTTTCATGAGAAGACAAGATAAAACTTAAGAAGAATTATAAAAAAAATATTTATAGATAGAATATGCAGAAATAGAGGAAATAAAAAAGGTTAAATATGACGTGGCAAGCTATGGTAACTGAGTTTGAGGGAATGAATGAAAGAGCCGACATAAGTTGACAAAGTCAAACAAAAGTCTCTCTGAGGTCAAATAATGTGTGATTGGTTCTGCACTGTTTCTGTCTCTCTGTACCTAGTTGCATGCACCAATCAAGTATCTATTGTGATCCAAACGAAACCACCAAAGGGTCAAAAAAACCACTTGTTCTCACACGTATGGTTTTTAACCAAATTTTTGTATAACATGTATATAAATTTTAATTTATGAAAACTATTAACATTTATTATGCATCACACAAAATTCTTTGAGGTTATAATGATTGGTGTTGTGAGAACACTTGTATTACATAAGTTTGTATTGGCTTCTATTTCTGAAAAATTTGTGATCCATTAAATAAGTTATAATTGTATAGATAAAATGAGCTTAAATAATATTGGAAGTGGTTGTATAATTACTGACATGTCTGTTGTTCGGTCGTTTTTTCTTCCCACTCTAAGTCTTATTTTTTAACTGTTAGTGCTGAGTTGAGGTTGACTTGAAAAATGTATTCCGATGATTAAGTAAATACTCGATTTACAAAGTCTATATTAAGAACTGCTGATTAAAAACTTACCTTATATTTCTGTAGTTGATTTATTTATAGTGTTTAGTCATTGACGGTTGTAATGGGTCAAATCTATTATATATTAGTGTTAGCTTATTTTTAAAAAGATTTTTTTTCGAGATGTTATCCAAATTTGATGGGACGTGTCCCGTATTTTTAGGGAGTCTTGTAACTGCCTTAACTGCTATTTACTATTTACTGTAGCTATTTTAAATATGTCTTCAACCGGTCGATGAATCATCATCGAGACCGAATGACATGGTTTGTCTGGTACTGACCGTTATGTTAATGATTATTTTTGAAGTTCTAGAGAGAAAGAAAGAAAGACCTTGTGGTTGAAGTTGAACGAATCCATTTGTTTTTTCAAGGGCATGTGTTGAGAAGGAAGACCATAAAGATTTGAATTCAAAAGGAGTAATTGTCTATAATTGGGTGCTGTAAAATGGACGTGGACATGGAGAAGTCCATGACTATGAATGTGCCGCAAACAAATTTTCTGGATTTTGGTTTTCTAGCTTCAATTCAGTGGATTGACTTGTTGCCTTCATACCCGTCTCACTCCTTCTCTAAGTCTCTCACTTTTTATTATTCTGGTTAAAATAAATTCTGCATAGAATTTATTTTTGTACTGTATCAGTCAAGACTGGACGATCAAATAGGAGTCCAATGTTCGGTCAAGGCCGACCGACACCACCACATCCTAAGAAAATTAGCAAGGTTAATCAACAACTAAATATTAGGTAATATGTTCTTAATTACGGTCCATATCCTTAATTCGGCCAAATAACAAAAAAATTCATGATAATCATATATGTAGGCACAAGAATCAGGTACGTCATCATTATACACTAAATATATCGAGTGAATACCAAAATCTCACTTGAACGTCGAAGTATCTTTATCATCAACTTTGAGTTCACAAGAGACGAGAGATAAAGAGATAAGAGGAGTGAAAGAAATTCAAGTAGAATTCCTTTACTTCCAATCCTATTTGAGAACATCAATAAAAACCTACAATTTTTTTTTTTTTTTTTTCAAATCAAATACTTCTCTACTTTATCATGCAAAACACACAATTTCACATAATTACCATTTCTTAAATCTTGTGTGGTATTCTCAGGATATGATAACACCACGCGAAACCTCTTAATTAGCACCCATTTTTTTTTCATTTACTTACTTAATTAATTAATTATTACCCCTTAAAACAATATCCATTATCTGAATTTTGCTTTTTTCTTTTCTATGTTCATTTATCAGCACGATCAATCAAAAGCAAATGAAAATTTAGAAATAAATATCACAAGACTTTATAAATATTATTTTTTGTTAAGAATTAAAACAGAGATACGCCAAACTTTGTGCCGCGATTTCTTCTTTGGCAAGAGATTTTCGCGTGAAAATCGTTAAGAAAGTCAATTTTTTATTTTGCTAATTTCTTCGTCGATCATTTCATACAACTTACCTGTAATTATATTATGTATTTATATATTTTATTCACTTTTGTTTTAATATTTTTTTATGCTTAGTTTTGCATATAAATTAAATGGTTACATTTAATATTTATCACGGTGAGAACAAATTATATTCTAATATATATATGTACAGAGGCAGATTAAATCTAAAAAAAATTAAAATTAGTTATATATTATTAACATCTTTATATTATTACCTAATACTGTCACTGAATTGTTTTTGTTAATTTAAACATGTTTAAAGTTGTTAATAATTTTTTTAGGGTTACCTTTTTCTAAAGTATTCTTTAGAAAGTGGAGGACTTGATTAAGAAAGACCGCACCCAAAACATGACTTGGTGCATCGTTGTGACTGAATTGTCACATTAATTAGTGAAAGGTCAAATATAACCTTATTTACAAACTAATTTCTACCAAAAAGTAAAAGCACTTTTTTATTTGACGATGATGTTTCTACTTTTTACACCTTCTCCATTTAATTACTTTCACCACACACTGATACATAGATATACCTTATACCTAATCTCTAAAATATGGATACGAATCTATATATTATATAATTATAAATTGTAAATTATATAAATTGATAAATAAAAATTTATATATAAAAGTATGTTTCAATTTTTTAGTAAAAAGATAGAAGGATGTTTCTCATGGCTGGTTCAAAAAGATTTGTTTCTTATTTTTGTAATCATAATAAAAACCTATATAATAAATTTAAATTTTTAAAAAATTAGTGTATTTTTTATTTTTGAAATTGTGTCAAAATCGTGATAGAATTATTAAAAATTCAACAAATATTTTTTGAATTAGAAACTTCATCGATACGTGTTATATGAGTGTCCTACTTATATCGATGTCTGATACGTGTGTTCTACTTATATCGATGTCTGATACGTGTGTCCGATAGAAATACATTATTTAAGAAACATGTCGGAATATAATATAATAAGTGAGAAAAGTGCCTCTTGACCTTATAGAAAGTAAATAAATAATTGAAGTGTGGCCTTAGAAAATAGGTTATAATAGATGGAACGTGGAAAATGTTTGAAATAGCTAAAGTGAAAACAGAGAAAGAAGGGGCCACATGCAGAGAACCCCCACAACTTCAAAACAAAAAAACACTTGCCTTCGGTCAACACACTTATCTTTTCAATTTTTCATTTTTCTATACTATGAAAAAAATAAGTTTTTCATTTATATAATTTAGGGTCAACTTATAAATTTACATAATTTTAATTAATTTTTTATATTGAATATCCAAAAGATCTTTTTAAAATATTTTGTTATTTTATTTTTACTATCAATAGACCTAAATTATCGTTATTTTTTTTTGTCTCTAATTTATTCATCAACTTCTTTAATATTCTTCCAAACTTGTGGGTCAAGAGTGAGTTGACAGAAGAATTAAAAAAAACATAAATAACCATTATATGATCTTATTAAAAAATAAATAGAGTACATAGGTAACTGTAAGAAATTGAAAATAAATGCATAGCAAAGATCTTAATCAAGTTCAGGCGACACATTGGCCCATTGAACCCACAATTTATTAAGAATTGATTTAATGAAGAGGTTTGGTTTGACTTGGAAATCAAATTTCCTTATGAAGAATTCACCTCAGAGCATATATAATATTTTAATTTAAAAACATCACATGGATCCACAGATCTTATCTCTTATCTGCATAAGAGATAATAAACACTGAGACAAAAATTAATACGTATTTTAGGAGTCGATATATGATACGTGTGTTCAACTCATGAAGTCACGAGCTTTATAGTCTTTTTTGGACTTCTAGTACTTATCTCTTATCTGAGTGTTAAAAGGTAATAAACACTAACACGAAAACTGATAAGTATGTCTATTGAAGAAAAATATTTATCATAATTATTGAAAAGATGTGTTAGAATTGTATTAAAATTGTCAGAAATTTATTAAATATTTTTAAAATTAAACACTTCATCGGTATTTCATGAGTGTCGATATATGATATGTGTTCAACTCATGACGTACAGAGCTTCATGGTCTCTTTTGGACTTCTAGTACTTATCACTTTGAGTTAAAATTAGAAACAAAACAAAGAAAAGAAAAAAAACAGGAACAGAACAGCTTCATGGTTAATTAATGTTGGGGCCAGATCTTTAAATAAGCAAGTGGCTTTTATTTCGCATGTGTCTGTTTCCACTCAGTTTCCTTCTTCAACTTGAGTTCCTATAGTGCTGCCTTCGCTACCTACTCTATATATATGCTTCTTCTTCCTTCCACCTTCTGAAACTTTAGCCATTCATCTCCTTCCAATACACTAAACTAGAAACAAAGAAAAAAAACCAGTTGGGTTGGTTTAGATTTGAGCAACAGCTTTGCTACTTGTTTGAGTTTTGTTGCAGATGGATTGTTCATCATGGATTAACACTTCCTTGGATCTCAACATTAATCCACGCAGAGTTCATGAAGACGTTCCCGTGAGTATATATAAAAATAAAGATCGAATAATATATGCCATTCTTCTTGTGAAGAAGCTCTTATGGGAAAAGCTTTCATTCAGAATATTGTAGTTTGATATATATATATGGAAGTAGCTCATTCATTGTCGTGTGTTGATTTCAGAAGGAGGTAGAAAGCAAGCTTTTCTCGTTGGGAATGCCCAAGTTTAACGTGGAAGAAGAGGTTAGTTCAGCCTTGTTAATTGTTTCTTTCTTAACTTCCTTCAAATTTATAAATTACAAGTAAAAATAGGACATGAAAAGAAAACAGAAGTATAAAGACTCAGATTCCAAATTTGAAAGTACATATGTGTTTGATGATGTTCCCTGAGACAAGGATACGGTCTTCAGGATCAAATTCTATGAAGGGTTCTAACATGGATAATGCTATTGGCGACATTTCAGTGTACTAATGAGTTGGAGGAGGAACTGAAGCGGGTGACAGCAGAAAACAAGAAGTTGGGTGAAATGCTCTCGGTGGTGTGTGAGAACTACAACACTTTGCGAAGCCATTTGATGGAATATACGAGGAAAAATGGTGAAAAAGAGACCAGCCCAACATCAAAGAAAAGGAAGTCTGAAAGCAGCAACAACAACAATAGTATTTGTGTTATGGGAACTAACAATGGAAACTCCGAGAGCAGCTCTACTGATGAAGAATCTTGCAAGAAACCGAGGGAAGAAACCATCAAACCAAAAATTTCGAGAGTTTATGTCAGAACCGAAGCTTCTGACACTACCCTTGTAAGACTTTCTACACTCTCCCCATTCACTCACTATTGGGTTATTAGGCATAGCAAATAGCATAGAATATTTAGGAGTAACTGTTTGACAGGTTTTTCATTGTATGTGGTTTCAGATTGTGAAAGATGGATACCAGTGGAGGAAATATGGGCAAAAGGTGACCAGAGATAACCCTTGTCCAAGAGCATATTTCAAATGCTCTTTTGCTCCAAGCTGCCCTGTAAAAAAGAAGGTAAATATAAGTAGGATCTGGTTATTCACATGGTAGTAGTAGGGTACTGGATCTTAAGCTAAGTTGCTTTTGCTTATTCTTCTTCTTCTTTTTCTGGTTATTCAGGTGCAAAGAAGTGTGGATGATCAATCTGTTCTGGTGGCTACTTATGAAGGAGAGCACAATCATCCCCAAGCTTCTTCCCAAATGGAGGCAACATCAGGTTCTGGCCGTAGTGTGACCCTTGCTTCAGTGCCTTGTTCCGCATCTCTCAGCACTGCAACTCCAACACTTGTTACCCTTGACTTGACTAAATCTAAGGGTAGCAACAACGATTTCAAGAGCACAAGAACTAAAGTAGATTCACCTAAAGTAAAGCAGGTTTTGGTGGAACAGATGGCAACTTCTTTGACCACGGATCCTAATTTCAGAGCAGCACTTGTTGCTGCCATCTCAGGAAGATTGTTGCACAATTATTAAATGGAAATTTGGTTGATGTTGCTAATTTACTGTCAAACGTTTAAGTATATTCCATAAAATAGAGATCATCTTCAGAGCATAGGATCTCTCTATGTAAATACAACATGGAAGGCTGGCACATCTTTGATCCTTCAAGTGGAAAAAAGTTCTGCTAAGGATACCATGTTGAGCTGATTGAACAACAGAAAATCAAGTTCTGCATCACCCATCTGCCTCATCATGATGGTAAAGATTTAGCAAGCCTTTTTTGGCCAATATATCTAGGATACCTCGGAGTAGGTTGTAGCAAATTTTATCAGAGATATTTCATACACTGCATCTTTACGGGTTTTGAATTTCTACTCTTTATTCTTCCACCACTCATTGTCTGGCAAGCCTATAACTCCATGTTTAACTGTACAGACTCAGGATCCTAGTACTAGTTTTAGAATTTTATTTCGAGAAATTATCTTATACCTTGATCAAGTATTGTAAGTGATAGTTTGTAACTCAAAACATGGAAGAAAGAAAAAAGAAAATCTGCATGATTAGAGTTTTGGACTATGATTGAATTTTTTTAGTAGTGGTTCCTAATAATTGAGTTTGAAATTGATTCAGTTTTGGACTCATTTAAATTGATCATATAATTCTCATAACAGTGTTTAGTTTTCTATAAAGGTCATTGAAATATAATTTCAAGCAGTCCATGCGCGTTATACAAATTAGAATGATTGTTTATTGAAAGCAAATTGCCACTCAAACAATAGTGTAAGCAAAAATCACCCTTTACGATGAACTGTTGAGGGTTTCAAATTTGAATAAAATATGGTAAAGAATCATTTTGGGTTACAAGGATTTCAAATGTGATTTTGAGACTTCCTAGTGAAATCATGAGCTTACCAAGGCAATATTTTAACTCTGATTTCCTGAAATTAGGTAATCCTGAAGTGTTCAAACATTAGTTAGAAAAGTCCAGCACTGTTCCTTGATGACCACTGACCAAGTAGGTAATGCAGAGCATAGTTGACGGTAAGACGGCGAAGACTTAGAAAGCAAAGTGCCAAAGTGAAGAAAAATTCTCAAGGGGCATGCTTGGTCTGGTCCCAATCATAGGATAAAGACCTAAAAGGAACTATTCATGGCCACAAAATAAAATAAAGGGAAAGTGAAGACAATTGCAACTATGGCTACTTAATATATCTTTAATACACAAGAACTTGAAGAAATGCCAAAGGTCATTTACTCATTTCTCTCTTCAAATACAATACAACTAACTGTCTTCTGGCTATTTCATTCACATATGTATCGATTTTGTACACTCCACAATCTACTCATCTCCCCTTACAACTACTTGATTAACCACCATATGATCCTTTTACTCAAAGCCATTGTAGTACTACTTAGAGGTGAAATTCATTTTGTTCACAGCCAGCAACAGACCCACCTCAGTTGGCTCCTCGTTTGCCTTCTCTTTGACCTTAGAGTTGAGGGAGCTTTCGTTGGCCATTGCTTCTGCATTGGAGGCACACTCCTTGAATCTGAAGCAACTCATAAGGTGGTCATTTGTTAGGCCAGCAACTTGCATGAAAGTATAGATTACTGTTGGTCCAACACTCCTGAAACCTCTCCTTATAAGGTCTTTACTTATGACTTCAGCTTTTGGAGATTTCACAGGTACTTGGCGTGGGTACCTGAACTGGTTGACTATAGGCTTGTGGTTAACAAAGTTCCAAATAAATGTATTGAAAGATCCAAACTCTTCAATTACCTGTGTAGCAATGGAAAAAAAAGATGTGCTTAAAAAGAGAAAATAAGTAATGCCCTCAATGTTTGACTCTTATAAACTAAAAAAAATCATGATACCACCGCCCCTTAAAACAAGTTGATTTGAGAATTTGTCTTTCTTCTTCCCAAAGTCTTCTTTTCATAATATTCGTCTGTGGGTCAGGAAGCAGGTTTGTTCTTAAAATTTTCCAAGGTAGGTAGCAGAAAAGTTTGAAAAGTAAGGTAAGTGTATGAGTTGCTTCACTTCAGCAAGAGCCTTTTGATTCAGAAAAAATTATAAGAAAATTAAAATTGAAAGTTTTAGAATAAAAATATCAGATAGAGAGAGGTTTACCTTACACATCTGACGTGCATTTTCAATTATTGATCGCAACCTGAGTTCTGATAGCAATGAGTTTGCAGGACTTCCTGGTGCAGCTATTTTTTTCTCATTCATTCTAGAAACAGCACTAGGATCAAAATCCAAAAAGACTTCCCTGTGTTCATGAATACACTAGAACAGTTAATCCAAAACTACATGCCAAACATGTTTAGTGTATATTCCACACAAAAGATCTTCTGAATCAATAAAAAACAAAATGAAGCACAGAAAGGAAATATAACGAGGCAATTATTTAATGAGCAACCTTTTCAGATGTGTATGTCTAATATGCCAATAACATATTTAAATCCAGAAAATATATTTAAAAGAACAACATATACCGAAATAGCTGCCTTTTGTTAAGAATAGTAGGCCATGTAAGCTCAGCCAAGGCTCCAGAGAAGCTGAGCACCTCAAACAGTTTCCTGCAAAAACCGAATTTCAGCATTGAGACAGTACCCTCAACGAAGACTCTACCCTCAACGAAGCATACCCACGTACCTGTCGTCATGAACAGGAACTCCCCACTCGTTGTCATGAAAAGCAGCATAGCATGGCTCTGAAACAAAACACAACTAGTTAGAAATAAAAAATAAAAAAATAAATTTGCAATTATATGTTACTGTACCCTTTTATTCCTATTTAAAATTCAAACATTCTATTTATCCTTCCACTCTAGGCTGTCACAGTTGGAATATCAATCAAGAAAAATAAGGTATATGCACTCAGTGAAATTCAGAAGCACTAGTAGTATATAATGTAAAGCCATTTCATAGAAATATGTCATGTGCGAAATTTTCACCTCAGTGTCCGAAGTTGAAGTCTTGAAGAATGACTGAATTTTAGTGATGCTAATGGAGTACATCTAACCGACTTGATTTTACCAAATTGACAGGAAAAAAGAGCAATAGTAGTAACTACTGTCTACTTCAGTGCAACAAAATAAACAGTTTAAACAGCCTCTGACTTTAGTGGTAAGGACAGGGGCTAAATTCCAAAACTTTAAGGGAGAAGGTAAGGGAAGGAAAACCCTTTCATGCTATGAAACACAAACACTGACAAATGACATGAAGCATGACACGGGTACATCAAATGCTAAAAATTGGAGGACAAAAGTATGACACACACATAAGGAGTATATTAGGTGGGAGCATGCTCTTAACGGAGAAAGTAATCCCTGACCATACAACCATAAATGGATGGTCAAGATCATTTCTAAGTAAAACAATCTCAATCATCCATATATGGCTATAAAATCAAATATTAACTCTTCTATCTTACCTCTCACATTGTCACTAGATTCGATCTCTCTATAGTCTATATACTAACTTCATAACTCATTAAAGTCTGACATTATGCAAAAAAACTCCTAAACAAACTTTTCATGGTAAAACTATATATGGACAAATAAAATAAATAATTTCTAAATTTGAAGACAATATGCCCATGCGGGATCTGAGTTGAAAAAAAAAAACTTTTAAATTGGAAACTTAGGAGATGCGTGTTAGATGAGCAGCCAATCTGTCATACAAGTGTCCGTAATAAACACTTGTCTGACAAGCACCAAAATGGAGTGTTTGTACTTCAAAGTTAGCATGCAATCCGCGAGACAATGAAAGAATGTAGGAGGGGCGACCAGAGTTCAGGGAGATAATCTGTAGCATCATGAATTGAGTTAACTAGGCTAACATCCAAACGGCTGATTTCCATATACCTAGCAAGCACTAATACAATAGGACACATACAACAAATTAACACAATTAAACGACATGACAAGGTTATAATACAATATGTAAAAATAGTATTAAATTAATATAAAACACAAATCTTAAATCAAAAGAGAAAATTGATGTTTTAAATTGTGCAAATATTACTGTTGACGTTAAAAAATGTTTTGATTTATTTAGATTTTAGTACGGTATTCTCATTTGTATTGGTTCAAAAAGAAATTAACCAAAATTCTAAAAATGAAGCTAGGATTTTGGAGTATCCAAAGTTTCCTTGAGGTGTTCAAGAGAAAGACACAAGAGTCATGGATAAGTCCGAGTACCCATAACCTGAGTTATACAAGAAGAAACCCCAATTCTAACAAATTGCAAACTTTAACTTTTCACCACTATGGTAAGCCATGCCACTTATTAAAGTATCTTCATATTGACAACTGTGCGTGAACAGAAATTGTTCATAGATTTACCAGATATAGTATATGAAAATTTTAAGGGAATCTACGTGAGTAACACTTGTTTCCTTTGTCAAGAAAATTGTTAGAGATCCTATATCAACTAGAGATACAGTTAAACTATAATTGGGTGTAAATTTTACCTTACCAGTCAGTTTTGTGAGGTTAAGTTAGGTTAAAAATCTACTTTCTATCATGGTATCAAAGTCTATTTTATCAAGGTTAATTGAACCTATTGGATCACGCACAAATTTAATCTCATGCTCGAGATGTTCAGTTCTCAGTGTGAGGGGTTGTCTGAAAGATCTAATATCAACTAGAGATCAAAGTCATAAGTACATAAGTGAATGCAAATCTTATCTTACAGACTAGTTTTGTGAGGTTGAGAATTTCAATAAGTGCGTATTAATGCTAAAATATGAGTTGCTTTATATAAATAAAATACCCCAGAGATTTTAGGACACCTGTTCATAATGTTTGATTAAAAATGAACAGCAGAGAATGCAGAAATCTAATCAAGAGATCATAGTAAATGACAGAGATGAAACAATAGTTAGTACTATACTGTTTCATTATGCACTTCACTCATACATGGAATAAAATCTAAGCATGTCAGGCTTCCAACCTATCAAAATTAGCAATGTTCTTGACATTGACACATGCAAGCAGTCATACATACACAGAAAAGGACAAAATTGTGCATTATTTCCGAGTCAAATGACTAGTTAACTAACTAAACTGCTAAATGACAAGGAGGCTTACTAAAGCTTAAACACAGGAATATTCCTAAAAACAACGTGCTTACTTTCCTATCCTGAAATCTCTCACTTTGCACAATGCAGTCAATTACAAGTTTACAAGCAAATGCAGCTTTTGCAACATCTTTCTCTTCATTCTCCACATTCATACAAAGGGGAATACACAGCAAACATGAACACAAATCCATCGTTTCCAAAATCAAAATCAATACTAGCAATGTCAGACCCAACAATAGATCAAACAAATAAGGAACAAAGATACCTGTATTTGGTGTAACCCAAGCACACCGTTTCTTGCCCTCCAAGCTATCACTCAAATCGGCATCATCAGAACCACCCACATTGTCAATACTCACCTTATCCGTCTTGGGACCACACTGCTTCTTCCTCAACTGCACACTAACCCGACGAGCCACCTTCCCACTTGACGACGCGCCGCTACTATGAGTGGAGGAATCCGTCGACGACGCGTCGGAGGAGTACGAAGCGTTCATCGAAGACAGATTTTTCAGCACGGCCTGGTGACGCTCCTGCCGCCGCAAAATAAACGGCGGAGGAACGGAGATGCATTGCGGTGGCGCATTTGAATGCGCCACCGGCTTCTTCTCTGCTTCCGGCGTCGATTTCTTCACCGGCTTGCGTACGTCGACGGCGGCTCGGACCTTGTTGCCTGCCGGAACGAGCACCGGACGCGCGTCGGGGTCGGCGACCGTGACGTTCATGGATCGGACTCTGGGTGGGCCCGACATTGCAAACCCTGCACTCAAAAAACCTTCTTCTCGAACTCACTCTCAGGTCAATGCCGAATTCGAAATTCAAAATTTAAACTTTCTCAAAGAGAATAAAAAAGCTATTTGTTTTTTACGAGTAAAGGCTTGGGATTTTGAAATTTGAGTAGTGGGATTTGAATTTCAAATGCAAAACAAAACCAAACCCTAAAGGGAGTGTGAGAAGAACTCTTTCAGCTGCTTCGTGCTGGTAACTACTCGCTCTCTCTTACTGAAAAAGGTAGAAGCTTTAGATTGAATGTTTGTGTGGTTCAGTCATGGAAGCTGAAATGGGAGTGTAGAGTGCTGAGAAAGTTGCGGAGAAAAGCAAGAGTAAGAGAAAGTTAATGGGTGGGAGAAATTTTTATTTTTTTTGTGAATGGAAATTTCTGATGGTAAGTTGGTGGTGAAAGCAACGAATCAAAAGGAGCGTGTTGTGTGAGAGAAAGAGACGAAGGGGAGAGGAAAGTTGAAGGGTCACCATTCAGGGAGTGACACGTAGGAAAGAGAAATTTTCGACAGCCGGACACTTTTGTCGGATTCTTAATTGTTAATTCAACTGTGCTGCTGAGAGTGAAATTGGAGACTGGCACCCTTTGCCGCTGTTTTTGTAATTTTGTAACATTAAAACGACAACCATTGGTGTCGTCTTTGAGAGCAGCCAGCAGAAGAAGATTGGTGGGACCCCTTATCCAACGCTTTTCCACACATTCAAACCAGAGCTAAATTCTAATCTATGAAATAACTTGTAATATAGCATCAGTTCAGTACAACCATGGCAAAACTATAGCAACTTTGAAAAGCTCAATGGCTGCAACTTATTATAAACTGCAGAGTCCGAAAACTTTCCCACCTCTTCTTAGAAACCTACCTTCCATTCCTTCCAGTCATGTTTCACTGCTGGGTTCATTGGATTATCCCTTCCATTGTTCAACTAGAAGAGGATACCATGTTGAAGTCAATGCTAAGAAGAAGAATCCTTGGTTAGACCCTTTTGATGATGGAGATGACCCTGAGATGGAGACTGGTTCCTTGTTTGCAAATGGGATGCAGGAGGAGGATCCTAGGCCACCAGATAACCCTGACAGCCCTTATGGCTTTTTGAAGTTCCCTTATGGATATTCTGTGGAAATAGCGTCCCTTGCATTGAAAGTGAGAGGGGATGTGAGGAGATGCTGCTGTGTGATATCAGGGGGGGTTTATGAGAATCTCTTGTTCTTTCCAGTAATTCAGCTGATAAAGACTAGGTATCCTGGTGTTCAGATTGATGTGGTGACTACCGAGAGGGGGAAGCAGACCTATGAAATGAACAAGAACGTTAGGTGGGCAAATGTGTATGACCCTGATGATGATTCTCCAGAGCCTGCTGAGTATGCTGATATGATTGGAGTTCTAAAGGTTGGCCACCATATATATTCTCTAAATATCGTGTGTGAATTAACAACTTTTCATGTTTAATCTACAGAACTATGGGACACCTTTTTATGGGCCCTAGTGATGGTTGATCCGTATTGCCTAAAATAATTATCCTTTCTATATGCATATGCAGATATAGAAAAAAGAAGAACCAAGTTAATTATCATCTCAGGATTAGATTATCGGTGAAATGAAACTGCTTATGAATAAAATTACAAGTCACGTTATCAGACAGCATGCTGGTTTTTGTCACGAAATTGTGATAATTTTATGGACAAATACAGGATTTAGATTTTAGAACATGCTATCTTGATTGAATTCTAACGAAATTTGCACCTGCTGGGGCTTGGGTGTACATATACTGCAACCAAATCTAACAATTCCGCTGTATTTTGCATGCTACTTCCCAAGAGCCTCTCGAATGCAAAAACTTAACTTCAGTTCTAGACTAGTTTCTTAGTGAATCTCTTATTGTCTCATAGAATTTTAAAAATTCACTATTTTTCACTCCAATGAAAAATCTTACTTGAAGTCTTTACTTATTTTTAATGAGTCTCTTTTCATATCCCTGTTCATCAAGAACTCTTTTTTACTGCAAAAATTGTATTTTTGATGGTTAAGCAGCCTTGGTCGTTCTTGCTTACTTCTGTTCTTCCAATGGTATTCTTTAAGTTATTTATTTGAAAAACTAACATAAGTTGCTGCATTCTGCTTACAGAATAGGTACTATGACATGGTCTTAAGCACCAAATTGGCAGGTCTCGGCCATGCAGCATTTTTGTTTATGACAACGGCCAGAGATCTAGTTAGCTACATCTACCCAAATGTGAATGCTGCAGGAGCCGGATTACTTTTATCTGAAACATTTGTACCAGATAGTTTAAATCTCTCGGAAGGAGGATATTATATGTGAGTTTATATAGTACACCACAAATACCTTATACTTAGGTAGATTTTGATGCCTTGGCTAAACTTGAAATAAAAAATAATCTTGAACTGAATTGAAGTTTTTCAGCATACAACTGAGAAAATTTTCAATGAGTTTGCTGGACTAGGTATCATCAGATGGTTGACTGGCTGGGAAGACCATTTCGAGATGTTCCAAGACAAACAGTGCCACCCCTCAGGGTGTCAATCTCAAGGAAGCTGAAGGAGGTTGTGGAGGCAAAATACCAAAAAGCAGGTGTAAGAAAAGGCAAATTTGTTGTAATTCACGGTATAAAATCAGATTCAAAGGCCTCCATGCAGTCTAAGGGTGATCTTGATAGCTTGCTACCCATTGAAGTGTGGGCTGAAATTGCTGATGTTATAAGGTATGCAATGCTTCCGGATGGAACTCTTGTTGAACTACAATTATTCTCAATATCATAAAGAGTCTAACACCATGGACCATCTTTTGGACTTGTGTTACTTATTGTTTCTTAATGTATAAGACTTAATGATGTTCAATGAGTAAGTTCTCTAATGTAATTTTTTGCTTGTCTTCTATCATTGTCTGGTATGAATGTTACTGACAATATTTTGAGTGACAGAGATGTTACGCCACTTTTTGTCATTCCTCATGAAAAGGAAAGAGAAAATGTGGAGGAAAACTTCGGAGAAGAGGCTTCTATCATCTTCATCACCACCCCTGGACAGGTACTCAAATATCTTCTAGTTATTTCGCAGGCACCAAACACATAAAGAAGAAAGTAAATATCAAAAAAAGGACAATGTAACACTGAAACAGTAAGTGAATAAATTATGAAATAAGAATCTTGAAATAAAGAAAAACGGAAAGAAGAGAAAAGGCAAAATATAAGAGACAAAGCAATGAGTTTTGGAATCTTCACTCTTTGGTTGTATGGTTCAGTTGGCTGCACTTATCAATGACTCAGCTGGAGTGATAGCTACAAACACAGCTGCCATTCAACTTGCAAATGCACGCGAGAAACCAAGGTGATTTTATCATTCAAATAAATTATGATGCCTTTGTTTATTAGCATTGAAGGAATCATGCAACATAGAATCAGATTAATTAAATAATAGAAATGTTCCTCTTATTGTGCAGTATTGGACTGTTTTGCTCTGAAGAGATGGGAAACAAGTTTGTTCCGCAGGCTGAAGAGAAGAAATGCGTTATTATATCATCCAAGACAGGAAAGTTGATAGATATTGATGTTGAGGCCATAAAAACAGCAGTTCAAACATTCAATTTGGCTCCAATTTTAGTATAATGGAAGAGAGAAAAGGGGAAGTGTTCTGTACTTCTGGTAAAGGGGTTATATTAACTGTCTTTTGTAATTAAGACAAATGTATATCTACATAATTATGGTTTAGTTCGTGTTCTGATAGAAAACAGAAAAGAAAAAATTGTAAAAATTTGGGTTGAGAAAACAGTGAAAGACAGAAATAAAACTACTGAAAAAAAGAAAGGATAAATCATTTTCTTCTTTGTAGCATTCATTAAAGTTAACCACTTAACGCTATGACTCGTTTGAATACATGTAATGAGAACCAGAAAGAAGTGTGCAGTTCATTAGAAGTAATTTGATGGAATCAGAACATACAAATAGAAATGTTCATTCCAGAGCTGTGGAAAGAAACAACAGCATACAAGAATTTGGAGTTTCAGGTGCTACCAAATCCTCAAGTTCTTTCTAATCTACTGAAATTCAATCAGAGGAGTGGTTTGGCACGAGTAGATTGATCTTCCTTTGATTCCACATGCATGATAAACACATATGCTAAAACCCAAAGGAGAATGTATTGAAAAGGAGCAAACCAGAGGCATGCAAGAAGACTCATAATGCTGCCAACATATTGAGGATCTTTGATGACACCAAAAGGGAACTCAGTAACCCAGGGGATATTTTTTCCAAAACGTACACCGTAGTATGTGCCGGCCTCGCCGAGTAGCTGATAAACCCTGTTATTTGACAATATTATCATTAGCCATAGACAAACTTCAAAGCAACAAAGTCAAGTAAATGCACCCTAATTAAAATTAAGGAAGGCTCATGAGATTATTTGGTAACATCAGAAGCTTTTCAAAATAAAAATGATATGGGAAACAAGCTAGAAAATTCTTAAAGTATTTCATCAAAAAAGCTGCCATTCCTCCAACTATTTCTACCTTTATTATTTCATCCTGGGAAATCAATTTGTAAACCAGTATTTCATCTATTGGATTCACAATTTGTAAAACAAGGCCATTATTATACCATTTTTATTAATCACACACAGGAGTTTTGTGTTTTCTAGTCCATGATGAGACTTGGCAGTGAAAACTTGCCTTCTGCAATTATGACATGCTTATACAGAGAATCTGTTTAATTCTGGTTGCATTAAAGCTATAGTCATCCCAACAGAGACATCACAACTTCATACCACAACAAGATACAATATTTTTCATAAGCACTTCTTGTTGAAAAAGTAAAATACAATAAAATGAGTTTCTTCATAAACTAATTTTAACATAAAGATAAACTAAGTTCAAATTTCATTCTTATTTTTCTTTTATGAAGAAACTTGTTCAAACATATCTGTATTCTTCAAAACATTTCCATCCCACCTCTTACATTAGAAACTTAATCCATTAGACCAATTTTCAAATCAAACTGAAGTGATTTGCTTCACAAGCATTCATAATGACTGCAGCTTACTACAACACCTGTAAGATCTGATTTGCATATTTCAGTTTTAGTAGACGCGGCACTAGTATAAATAATGTCTCACACAGTTAAAGTCTAACTAACCAGCCAACAAAATCACTGAATAACAAGGCTAGAATTAAGTTACACTAACCACACATTGGCCATAACTTAATCAGCTCGACAAGATTCCCAGAATAATGCCTTTATCTCACCACCAAACATACTAAACTAAACACTGCCAAAACTTTACAAGTATGAAATTCATCACCGTATGTTTGATTGCAGTTAGAGGGGTTCAAAAGTACTTTAACTCTCAGAAGTACAAAATTTTCTTTCTTTCTTTTGGTGTCCTGAAATTCCCAGAAGTACTTTTCCAACTTTAATCCAAAGGTGGCCTAAAACAAACTCCTTTTTCATAAAGCCAACAGAGATCGTCAAACTTTCCTCACACTATTAAATAAACAACCCAGTTAAAAAAATGTCCCATTTCAGCATCCAATAGTAAAGTACATGAAAATAAAGGAAGCAACTTGGTAAACCGCAGTATAAGATCCAGAAAGTTGCAACATACCCAGAAGAGAAAACAAGGCAGAAATGAGATTTTAGAGAGGAAAAGAGAACCTGAAGTTTAGGAATTGGCCAAAAGCCAAAAGGGGCCAAAAGTAAAATGGAGGAGGCCAGTGAAATGTGGAGACAGAGAAGAGGGAGATGAACTGAAGGAGCTTCAAGAAATGAGCAACGTGAGCCATAACAGTAGAAGGGTCTCGGCCTCTACCACAGAGCTCCACCCATGATTGGGGCCAATTCCAGAGACAGTAATAGAAGGGAAACGGTGACAACATTCCAACAGCCGCTGCTATTCCCATGACTCTGCAGATCCTGTTTTTCGGTAACACACACCTTCTTCACATATCATATGCTGTCTTTTTCTGGCTTCTCACCAACCCGGGACACAAACACTGTCCATGTTTTTTTTGTTGGGTCCAAAATAATTATTGTGAAAATTACAATTTCTAAATATGGACTTAGTTGTGCGCCAGGATTTGTCTGGACCCTCTTAAATAATGTCTACGTCGCTTAAATAATGTATCTCGTTTCTCTGCATATCATATCTATAGGTGAAATGTTTAATTTAAAATATATTTATTAACATTTTTATATAAAATACTAATTTTTTAATGATGTATTTGTATTATTAAATGTTTAATTTAAAATATATTTAATAATTTTTTTATAATTTTAATACAATTAAAATATATATATATATATATATTAATTTTAAAAAAATATAAAAAAATATTTTGAACTAGTAATAAGAACATTTTTTATTAAAAAAATTGAAACAAATATAGTTATTCACATAGTATATTTTTGTTGTGAAATTTATATAATTTATAATTATATAATATAGGTGAATTTAAAAAAAAATGAGAAGAGAAAAACAAATGAACCTGTATAGATAATAAAATGTTAATTGGTAAAAAGAGTTAAGTGGCTGTTTTAGAATATTGATAAAATCTATATATTTTAATATCATGTGTAAAAAATTTAAATTAAATTTTCGTTATTTACATTTATCACTCTATTTGATTTCTTAGGTTAGCTTCTTGCACAATATTTTTTTCAAAGTGATGTAATTCTATCTGTTTGATTATGAGAATTATATTTGCGTTTAAAATTCTTTTCCTTTATAAATTTTGGTTTTGTTGTGTAATATGTAATTTTTTGTAACGTTAATAAAGCTCAATTAAAAAATAAATACAAACATAATGATCTAATTGAAAAAAGTAAACTTTATATTAGATTTTTTATATTAGGAATTATAGAATGTGAAAGATATTTTCGGATTTAAAAACATATCTTGAATTTAAAAATGTATTTCAGATTCTATAATTCAAAAGTATTTTTTTTTAAAAAAAAATGGATTACAAAATTTAAAAGATATTTTTGAATTTAAAAATATTCTTTTACATGTTATGGAATGTGGAAAGAAGCTATGAAGGTGCAAAAAGATACAGACATAGAAGAGATCCTAAGTCCAATGAGATTACAAATACAAAACCCAACACTGTAAAGACTGTTTCTTTCTGCACCTCCATATCTTCTTCTCTCACCTCCATACACAACATGAAAATACATTTTTATCCTTTTTGTGTCACCTCCATAAACTAGTTTCTGGATTATGTAATCCGGAATACATTTGAAAAAAGACTTCCGGATTACATAATTCATAAGCTAAATAAGACTTTTAGATTATGTAATTCGGAAAGTAATCATGCATCTGAAGAAAGGCTTCCGGATTACATAATCTGGAAGCTAATTATAAATTTGAAAAATGACTTCCAGATTATATAATCCGGAATTTTATAGAAGGACATTTTTGAAAATTTAAAAATTTATGGAGGTGAGAGAAGAAGGTATGGAGGTACAGGAAGAAACAGTCTACTGTAAAAAAGTTATGAAAATGAAGGTTAGAAGAAAATTTGTGTATCCAACATTTTCCTGGGCTTCAAGCCCTTCTCCAAATATGTTTATTAATTTTAAGAATTTATAATATTTAATGAATAAAATGTGTAAACTTTTTAAAGTAGGAAAAAATTGACTAATATTATTTAGGTGTTATTTTATTTATTTTGGGAATTAATTTCATTTTTTACTACAGTTTAAAGGGCCAAAAAAATTAACATATTTTAATGATTAATTTATCAATTCATTATTTTGAAGACTAATTTAAAAGGAAAAATTAATGGTGAGATTGAATCGGACATTTAATCGTTTATTAAAAATAAATTTATTGCTGTGTAATTAATGGTAACATCATTGTGCACACACCAAAGAAATAGAATGGCTTTAAATTACTTAAGTGGAAAAAATAAATTAGTTTAATAGTCTCTTTATCATTTATATGTTAAAGTTAAAGAACATTACAAATACATCTATTGTACCAAAGTAATAATAATTAGAAATATTTTTTATAATGGAGTAAATAATATGATATTTCTTGTAATTATTTGTGGAAATATTTTGTTTTCAAATTATCTATAACAATTATGTGAAAATGTAGTTTAAACTATATAATAAATGTTAAGTAAAATATAAATTATTATGGCTTAAATATGTACCATAATACGAAATTGGTTTTCGTCCATAGTACTTGTAGTATGAAATGATTGGAATAAGTTTTATTTTACGTGAAAATGATTCAACTCAAAGTTCCACTTTATCAATCTATTGAAAGTAGTTGAATTGGAGATCAATCTCTAATAAAAACAACAATGAATTTAAAAAAAATATCAATTTGAAAAAAAAAAACAAACAATCATTTCACACACAGAAGGATACAATTCAATCATTTTCATATTAAGTTTAAGACACAATTCAATCATTTATGCACTAAGTTTAAGACACAATTCAATCATTTTCATACTAAGTTTAAACCAGGAACGAAAACCAATTTCGTGTTATAATACACATACACTATCTAACCCAAAAACCAATTTCGTGTTATAATACACATACACGTATCTAACCCGATTATTATTTAATTTATGCATTTAGTTATTAAAGCAGAATATTGATGATTATGATGAAATGGGTGTGAGGTAGGAGATTATTTTGTAGGGTATGGACCACCTTTGGTATTGCAATGTATGTGATGCCATGCGCAACAATAAAAGTGAGAAACCCAAACTTTGATGCATCTTAGTAATCTCACTAAAACAAATCAAATAGATAGCTTTGAAGAAGTGAGTGAGGTTGGCACATCAATGCCTTTCGGCAACCATATTTGTGTTTATCATTAATCAAGATTTCTTAACACTCTAATTATTAACACCCCATAAAGATGGGCCACTTTAATTCAACTAACACTAAACAAATAACATGCATTCTTTTATAACCCTAACCTAAACTTTCATTCATCTCTTCTCATTAATATATTCTCACTCCATATACACATTATTCTACCCAAGTGGTCAATTATTTGGGTCAACATATATAGATTAAACCTCATCTCCCCTTTTTCTTTTTTAATAAATAGGGAGAGATTCTTGATGCATGCAATTGACCAATCTTAGCTAAAGATGTGACTGATGTTTTAAGGAAGGTTTTTTAAATATCTACAGTAATTTTATTTAAGGATTAAATATATTTTTCGTCTTTTTATTATAATACGAAATTGATTTTTATCCTTGATCTAAACTTTAGATAATCGAGGTACTTGTAATATGAAAATAATTGGAATACGTGTCTTTATGTATGTGGAATCACTCCAGTTTGAGGTTCCACTTACATCAATTCTTGAAAATAGTTACAGTGAAAATCAGTCTGCAATCAAAACAATAATAAAATTTGAAAAAAAAACAAACAATTTTTAAAAAAATACTAATAATAATTTCACATACAGAATGATCCATTCTAATCATTTTCATATTAAGTATCCGAATGGTCTAAAATTTATATTAAGGACGAAAATCAATTTAGTGTTATAGTAAAGACGAAAATATATTTAACCTTTTATTTAATTACCATGGTTGATTTTTCTTAATGGGTTAATCTATTATTAATAAAATTTTAATGAATAATAATGTAGTCCATTTCTTTATAAATTGTTAGTTATATATAGGTATATGTTTTGGTCAATAGTTAACTCATATCCAAACAGCATGACATTCTTAATTGTTTATATGCAGTTGGATGAGAAAGCCAATGATTTGAGACCACATAAGCTAGGTGCTAATAAAGTGTCCTCATATATTTATTTATATGAATAAGTATATTACATAGCTTAAGGTGTTGTTTGCTTTAGTTAACATTTTTTTATATGGTTAGTTCTGTCGGTATGCATCCCTACACAAATTTACCTAAGAGTACATCTTTTTTCTATTTCTTAGACTTTCAAATACTAAACTTGCTTTTGGACTAATGGGGGAATATTTTTATATGTATGGTTAGTATAATGATTAGGGATAAACCATATTTATTTTATATTTTAAAATTTTCCTACTTTTTAGGTGATGGACCACCTTCTTCATGTGATGCCAAACGCCACAACTTAAAGGAAGCTCACCATTGTTTAAACACAATGTAAATAATTTCATGTGTTTTACTAATTAATGTGAACATAGAAGAAACTAGATGCATGCTTATCACTAATTTGGAATGTTACTTTATGTAGTGCCTCATTCTTTCAACTTGCACACCTCTTCTGACTCTTTTCTTGTGTTCTTATGGAAGATTTTATTCACTCATACACCTATGCTTATTAGCCTCTTCTAGATTTCATCTTGCTTTTTTCTTTCTTCAACAATTTTACTTGTTTATGCTCACAAAATTGTACTTTTCTAAGAAATAAAGTTATGCCCTATAAATAAGTTTTGGTGCAAACTATGAAAGATCATTTCTTGATGCATGTCAACACCTTGAAAAGAAATTGTATTTAAAAATAGAGTTAAATATGTTTTTGTTTTTTTTACTATAATCCGAAATTGATTTTTATCTCTTGTCCAAACTTTATACTATTCAGATACTTGTAGTATGAAAATGATTAGAATGAATCATTTTGTATGTGAAATAATTGTTAGTGTTTTTTAAAAGATTGTAATTTTTTTTTCAAAATCCGTTGTTGCTTCGATTGCAGACTAATGCTAAATATAACTACTTTCAATGGGTTGATGAAGTGGAACCTCAAATTGAATTAATTTCACATATAGAAATACTCATTCTAATGAGTCTTTCTATATGTAAAATAATTGTTAATTTCTTTTAAAAGATTGTTAATTTTTTTACTGTTTCGATTGCAGACGGATGCTCACTGTAACTACTTCCAATGAGTTGATGAAGTAAAACCTCAAATTGAATTAATTACACATATAAAAAGATTCATTCTAATTATTTTCATACTATAAGCACTCAGATGGTACAGAGTGTGAACTAAAAACAATAATCAATTTCGTGTTATAGCATAGAGATGGAAAAATATATTTAATCCTTTTAAAACATTAATTTTGAGTCTAAATTGAAGAGTTAAAGTTTGTGGACTGAAAAAGTTTGAGGGTGAGTCCATAAAGTTTAAGAAACTAATAAACTCATAAACCATGGAATTTAATAATGTAAAGTTAGTTTTTTTGAAGAGAATTTGCATAAATTCCTTGGCAGTCACGCCCACTTGGGCATTACTAATGTTAATTTTTGTTGAATCTTATATTCAGAAAAGATTGGTTAGTGTCAAAGTTATTGCAATTTCGATATAGTCATTAATTTACTCAAAGAAGGAACACAAGAATATAGTCAATATAATTCTTCAAGTGAAATCAGAATCGAATATAATTTATTTCATGTTCTAATCAATTGCACATTGTTATGGTCAGTCACAGACAAAACAATGATATTACTTTGTCTGTATTTTTATTAAAAAAAATGCAAAACCAGCTCTTTCGGAAGATTTATTAAGAATAAACAGATAATAAATAAAATACAATTTGTAATTGATAAATGTTTAAATATCTATTTAAATATATTTTATTTCTTAATTTCTTGAGAGAAAAAAATATTAGAATCTTGTATATTATAACCAATTTGTTTGAAGAGAAAATATGTCTTGTTGAAATAATGATTGATTCTAACACTGGAGCTAAAATTATACCTGAATTAGAAATTTTCTAACAATCACTTTGTTGTCTCTGTCTTGTTTATTCTTTGTTTTTATTTTCATGCTCAAACCCCTTTTGTATTTATGGTTTGCTTTCAATTTGATAAAAAGTAAACTTTATGTGTTCATGCAAATTCGACCACATTCACCACTTTACTCAAATCATTTTATGAAAAGAATAACAGTAAAATTGATTCGATTGAGACTCTTGTTCTTTTGACAGAATTGATACTGTTGGAAAACATATTTTCAAGAAAAATTAGTATCAAAGATATGGCAGGAAGGTCATATGCAACATTAATGCAGTCACATCAGTTTTTCTATGTTTTCTAGGCATCAAAGTTCTGCAACCATGGCCTTAAAAAGAACATACGTGTAGCTTTGAGAATTAGGTGTTTTTTCAGATTAAGACTTTGATGTTCAGCTTTGACTATAATGGTTTCAAGAGAAAATTCAGGAAAACTAAAAGTGATAAAAGCTGAAGAACAATGAAACATATTTACCACACCCTTGATTATGAATTACCAAAGTTACAAAAACATTGATGATTGAGAACACAAATTCCTGATGTCAAAGTATATGCTTTGGACATATTATTAATATGGCAAATCAGAATTTGCAACTCTATCTTGACCAGCTTCTGATTTTGGTGATAGTGCATTGATCATGCAAGTCCAATCAGAACCTTGGTATATGCATAGCTTTCTTCTGTATTAAGACCTCTCTGTGTTTTGATGTTGAGAGAGTTGTTTTTTGCTTTTGTACCATTTGCATGTATCATTTGGAGCAAGTGGTTCCAGTGATAGGACTCAAAGTGTCTAAAATTTTAGATTAAATTTTGCATTCCTTAAGAGGTAAGTTGTAGTACAATTGGACCACAGTGTAGCAGTTATGAATGAAGAAACTTCATCCCAATTTAGAAACAAGACACATCAGCTAATGAGATATGGGCTTGGGGTGAATGAAGGTTCTAGGGAGGCGCGTAGCCATTGAAAGAGTTGTTCTCTCACAACACTTGGCACCATTCTTTTAGAACATAAACAAACAAAGGAATGGTACGGTTTGAATTGAAAAAAGAGCTCAATTTGTGCATATGATGATGGTGATCAAAACCCCACTTTTAAGCCGCACAGTAGCATCCCACATGTTCACCAAAAACGTGGTGAAAGGCATGCTTTCTATACCACCTCCCCCAATAATTGGTGAAAGGAAAGTAATAAGATAAGGCCTTTATTTATGTATGCTTCAGGCTTCTAGTCTTCAAACACCTGGGCGAATCTTGCAGAAAATTTGCCATCATGATTCTAAAGAACACTAAATGACCCACCATCTCTTTTTTCATTCAACACCAATAAGCAATGAGCAATGAGCAATAACAAGACAGAACTAACTAGAGATGACACAAATGGTAACTAGTACTCAGTTAAATCACACTTCTGATCTTAAATCACATAGTTTGAAAGTGGAGCTTTTTTCTTTGGATAGGGATAAGTGATAACTACTCTTGTATGAGGAAGAAGGGACAATTATTCAATAGTTAAGGCACTACTTTGACTGCAGATAAACTTTACCTTAAACTGCTATTGCTGTCATTGTTGTTATCATTATTAGGACATCATTATCCTCATATGGGCATAACACATTGTGAATGCGAAGACTGGTTAGTGCACCTATCGTTGTTATTTCTCTTCCTTGTGCACATTCAATGGGAATGCTAAATGAATTTGAAATTTCAACCCTGGCATAGTTATCGAAAATAATGTGGTTTATTATCTATCACAAAAAGTGTGCAGCCGCACCAGTGCTTATTTAATTTCGATATGTACATGATGTATTGGATCACGCACTACAAACAAAAGAAGATATGAACATGATGTAATATTATGGAATAGAAATAACAGAATACAAGTTTAGATTTTTTCCATCTTTTTCTTTGCATTTTTGCCAAAAGAACAAGGTCCACTAAACATTGGGGAGGTGCCACGTATGCATATTCTTGGGGCTTCTAAGATATATATATGCACATACAGATATGGAGATGAGCATCAAAAGCTGATAGAAGCTAGCACAAGTGAGAAGAAGCAAGGGATAGTTATTCATCTTCTTTCTCTTTGGCTTACTATTCATTGTTCTAATCATCTATACCATACCATATTACCATGTCTCTAAAGATAGCAGCAGAAATTTATCCAAAATCACCATCAGAGACAGTGGAGGAGCCATTGATTGTGGTAAACGAGTATGATGAAGATAGACACAAGGTGGCAGTAGAGAAACTTGAGAGGCTTTGTGAAGTTGGGCAGAGTGGAAAGCCATCTCTTGTCACTGACCTCATGGGAGACCCCATATGCCGTATCCGTCACTTTCAATTGCATGTCATGCTGGTAAGTAACCAGCTACAAATCTAACTAAAAATCTCATTATTTTTCAGTTTTGCACTGTCTTCAACTTCAATTGGAACACACACAAAATATGTGAGTTTGGAATAATACTAGTTTCACACTTTGAAATTGTATGATAACCAGCTTGCATTTCTTCAAAACCAAAGTAGGATTTTTATTCTTTATATAGATCTGTTGCTGGTTTTGAGCAAGGCTAACGAGTGTTGCATTTGGTAAAAATAATAGGTTGCAGAATATGGAGAAGAAGGAGAAGTTGTTGGGGTGATAAGAGGGTGTGTAAAAACAGTTACAAGAGGGAATTCGGTTTATGTAAAACTGGCCTATATTTTGGGGCTCAGAGTCTCCCCTCGACACAGGTTCTATTCCACTCTGCTCATATGTTATTGGTTTGCTTGCTTCAATCTTTTTCTGCACTGCACATTAAAGTCATCAAAAGGAATTCAGAATGAGTACTTTTGATTAGTCCTTTTGGATTTTAATGTGCATGTGTATCAGATAAATACCAAAAGGACGAGTCATAATCAGTTTTCCTCCAACTTGTAAAAGCAAAAGTCAGTTCTGAAACTGGTTTTGCTTCTGTTCTGTTTGGCATTGGCAACTCCTCTTTCTTTCCTATTCCATCCCTTTCTCTTCAACTAGTTGTGTGCTTTCTTGGTTCTAATCTCATTCTGACCTTATAAAATAAGGGAAACAAAAAAATGAGAAAAAAAAGAAGCGGTGGAGGATTAGATTCTAAGAAAAAGAGAAGGCAATGTTCCTCGTATCATGGAAAGGTGAAAAAAGTATGGTTAAGCTAGCCTGTCATTGACACATGTATGATGTATCCACTAAGACTACTTTAATAAGAAACTGCAATTGGATATGATGTCTTATTCTTATATTCAACCATCTCACTGAATTTCGTACAAAGTTCTTCATCTAGACACCAAGGTCCACACAAACCTTACTTTTCCATTCAGTTCAAATATTCCTCATGATCCACCTCTAGTGCACTTCATTTTAATTTCCATTTCATCACTTTTAATTGCATATCTATTTCTAGATAAAAACATACCGAGACCAAAAAGCAGTAGGTATACATGTTTAGATACTTGATGAGGCAACAACAAGTAAAAGACTTATCTTGGCATATGCAGGAGATTTGGCATTGGCACAAAACTAGTTCAACATTTAGAGGACTGGTGCAAGCAAAAAGGGGCTAAGTATGCATATATGGCAACTGATTGTACCAATGAGCCTTCAGTGAATTTGTTCACAAAAAAATGTGGGTACTCAAAGTTCAGGACTCTAACCATACTAGTGCAACCTGTGCATGCTCACTACAAACCAATCAGCTCCAATGTTGCTGTGCTTCGCCTTCCACCACGCCTAGCAGGGTCCATGTATAACCAGTTGTTTGCCAATTCAGAATTTTACCCAAAAGACATAGACTTAATCTTGTCCAACAACCTTAACTTGGGGACTTTCATGGCCATCCCCAAGAAGTACTTGTCCAAGTTTGATCCAAAAAGGGGCATTCTTCCTCCAAGCTATGCAATATTAAGCGTGTGGAACACCAAGGATGTGTTCAAGTTGCAAGTGAAGGGTGTGTCACCATTGGCACATGCCTGCTGTGTAGGTACGAGGTTGTTGGATGAATGGATGCCATGGCTAAGGCTTCCTTCATTTCCTGATGTTTTTAGGCCATTTGGGGTTTATTTTGTGTATGGACTGCACATGGAGGGAAAGTGTGGTGCTCAACTAATGAAGTGCTTGTGTGCATTTGTGCATAACATGGCAAGAGATGGTGGTGGTTGTGGGGCCATTGTGGCTGAACTGGGCCAAAGGGACCCAGTCAGAGACGCAGTCCCACATTGGAGCAAGTTCTCATGGGCAGAGGACATGTGGTGCATTAAGAATCTTCACAAGGGTTCTTCTCAAACCTCTGATTGGTTCACTTCTAGATCCTCTTCACCAGTAATATTTGTTGATCCTCGAGATTTTTGACACTCTTATGGTTAACTTTTATAGAGGAACAAGATGAAAATGTGGCTAATGCCTTTTCTTCTGCAACTGTAAGCTGTAAATTAAGTAACTATTTCATCAAGTGAGAATGATATACATGTCTCCCATCAATCTGCATCTTAATCTGTTTAAAAATTTGAAGAATTTGCTATAATTGACCAATCTGATGAAAGAACAATGATTTCAGCAATGCATCTAATATTACACACACAAGCAAATATAGTTTTACTAACTGAAAACAGCTAAAAACAAAAATGAATGGCATAAAGTTGATTATAAGTTATGTATCACATACACGGACACGGGGAGAAGTATAATCTCTAAAATGTCTCTAAAATGCAGGATATGAAGATACAAATATGTGGTTCAAAAGGATTTGTTTCTTATTTTTATAATCATAATAAAAATTTATACAACAACAAAACGAGTCTTACAAGGTTATAAGCAAGGGCGTTACAGGAGCAGCCACGCACACTACAACAGAATCCAACCCTTTGGAATAAAACATAAGAGAATCTACACATCTTATGTTGTCTATCTTTTATCACAGTTTTTTTTTTCTGTCACATTGCAAATAGTTTTCTTAAAAAGATATAAGTACATTTGTTAGGTTTTCTATTAGAGCTATGAGGAGGGTCACGGAAGATGCTTAGATGCTATCATATATATTAAGAAATATACTTTAAATTTAACTCAATCTCATAAAATTTGTTTATAAGGTGGGATTTGCACCCACTCCAACACACCCTCCTCACACCAAATAACAGTCCAATAACCAATGACCTGATAAGGTAAACAATCACTCGCTAGAATAGACTCAAGATGACTCTGATAAAATCAGTTTATAAAATGAAATTTGCATTCACTCTAACGATATAAACCAAAATATTCATGAAATATATGGAAACAACTTTCTCCACAACATCTTTTAGGAAAAAATGAGCTTATAAATTAATTAATTTATACACATTTTCTTATGTAGTTTTCCAAAATTTTGTTTTTAACTTATGGATGACCTAATTTAGTTTATGAATAAAGTTTGACTTTGTTTAATATTTTTCTAGAAGTCCTTTTAAAATTTTCGTCCAAACTCATAATATTTTTCATTAAGATTTATCACAGATTTTAAAGGTAGATAAAGAAAATACACTAAACATTAATGTAAATCACAAAACATTTAACAAAAGTTATAAACTAAAGAGTGTGGATGGACTCAATATGTTACTTCAGTTAAAGAGAAAATTTATTTGGTAACAATGAATAAATATATTAGAAATAAGTGGATGGAAATAGAAAAATAGGATGATTAAAACATTTGAAAACTAAGGTGAAAATGAGTGTTAGTTTAAGAAAAGTAGAAAAAGAACAAAAATAATTTATTGAACCCAAAATAGTGAGTGCTAAAGAAGAGAAATGGATTTTTTTTACATTAAATCAATAATCATAAGTAAAAATAGATTGTTTTCTCTAAAATATTAAAAATAGATTACTTTATCTAAAACACAGGTCAACAGCAGATTATAAACCATAATCGTTAATTATTTTGTAAGAGAAATATGAAAACAATTTAACCAAAAAATTAAAATACTCGAGCTTATACCTTTTATTTCTTTCTTCTTCCATTTTCATTATGCCATACATTTCTATTTCTGATCTTCTATTTCTATTTTCTTAGATCTATTTCCGATCTATTTTAAGGAAAAATAATGAAAAATAGAAACAAGAAAAAAAATTAATACTTTCAATTAATTTCTTAAGAGAAGTAGATAGTAAGTGAAGGAGTTGTAAGAAAACAGTATTAGAAGATTATAAAATACATGGAAGTCAAATTGAAAATCAGTAAAATATTTTAACAGATGGTTAACATACACATTTGATTAAATTTATTTTAAAAATATAATAATTTTATGAATTTTATTTTTCAAAATTACTTATATTGCATGCCCCTTATAGATATATATTAATAAAATCCAATCACTATTAAGTGAATGAAATATTAAATTAGAATATGATATATAATACATGTTAATTTTTTGGTATTTATTTATAATTTATTAAAAAAAGATAAAACCAGATTCAAATAATAAATTTGAGTATGATTTGTTAGGTGAGTAAATAATATATAGGCACTATTGGTTGAAGAAAAGTAAAGAAACTAGAAACCTCTTTTTTGTCAAATAACTTAAGATACATATTATAAGTATTTTCAAGAATAAATACTCAAATTATTATATAAGAGTGGATTTATAATCCTATTCATGTTAATTCAACTTTATGATTTGATGCAGTGTGGCTATCAGGTAGCTGTATTCATCATAGGTCTTTCATATGACAAAAGCAGTGCAAACATTATACAATCCCATGGGAGAGAGAACACAATGTGCTGCACCATGTTCTAAGAAGTCACACTCAAAAACTAGATTCCTCAGTTGTTGGACGCCTCAAGAAATATCTAAAGCTGTTAGCAAGAACCTGCCATATCATAAACATGAATCTAATTCAGTTTAAAAACTAACATGTTTGATAAAATTGGTTTCTATTTAGAGATTTTCTTGTAGTGATGACCAAATTTCATTAGAACCTAATTGCATGGCAATGTATGATTTCATTTTGATTTTTATCATTACAAGATTAAGCTTACCTGCTGCAGAGGCTTGATGATTGCTTTACCATTGTAGCTGACATGAAACTTTGCCTTAGCCAAGAGCCCCTGGGTTCAATGAAGTCAATGACAGATTTTTTATCAGAATGGCAATTCCATTGTTTTTTGGGGTCCAATTATTGAAGTGATCCATTCATTTTGAATGAGCATGTCAAAAAAAGTTGCAGGTTTTGGAAAAATGTTGTAAACATACACACCTCGGTGTCAAATTCTCCTGATTCAACATCAATGTTTACGTCAGTAATAATCTTTACAAGATCAACCAATAATCCAGGCCGGTCAGCAGTCTCCACATACAGCAAACTGCAGAATGGAAAACCAGTGAGTAACCACATCCATGTATTGCTAATGCAAAACTAGCACAGAACTTGCTTTTCTAAAGCCTCAAATATTTTGAAAGTGTAATATCATCAACCAGGCAATTTTTTTGGTTCAATTAGGATTTCTAGTATTGGTGTTAAGGAAGAACCAAATGAATGTATCACCTTCGATCTGGGCCATCATCGGAAATATTTATGTGGGTTGCTATATCTACATCAACCTGACAGATATTAACAAAGTATAAACAAGATTGTAGAAGACCAATATAGTCAGACAATTAGTTATAACATGAGTCCATTATTCATGTTAATGAATTTTACAGAGATGCACACGAGTTATCATCAAAGCTTTCTCATACACAAGTTAACACACCTCCAACTCTTTAAACAAGTTTTTTTTTCTCACTTTCAACCGCTAGCTTCTTGTTATCCTTCTTTGTAAACCTCCTATCCTTGAAAAAAATTGTCCTAACCTTGAAAAGTATTGCTTTGAACCTCACATGTAAAATAGGGGAGAATTGCTCTTCATTTTTCTATCCAAATTCCCAAACCATCTAGATTTAAACATTCTCTTTTCTATGTTCTGATAGAGGACAAACTATGAAAGGTATACATTAACATTGCTATAAGGAGAAACCAACATGCTTAACTCATTGCATGCCAAACAACACAAAGCTGCGGATACTGTTAGGAGTCCCGCATTCTTCAGGGTAAGTTATTTGGTACTAAAGTCTAGAAGTTCTCCCACCAAATGCTCTTGGGATTTTGTGGTTTCATATATAAAGAAAATATTTCCAGGCAGCTAGGATATCTTTTAACACCACAAAACAAAACTTCTGCACCTCACACTGAGTGAAAAAATATAATCATATTTTACAATTCTTTTAGGTATTCATACTATACAATTGAAACTGAAAAGGATAGGCATTCACCACCTGCTCTTTTGGAGGCAAAAGTCCAAAAGCTGCTCCCAATGCTAACCGGTAACTTGACTCCTGGGCCACCAGTTTCAAAAGTCAAATTAGCAACTGCCTTTTGTCTTCTAACAAAATTAAGCTCCAACAAAAAATAGGGTAGTTGGTAAGCTTACCGGATGATATTGAATAAGATTATTTATAATTGTCAAACGAATTGCCTCTAACAACTCTGGATCTTCCACTTTTCTGCCAGTATCACTGCAAAGAAATTTCCACCAGCATATCCAATGAATTAAGATACTAGTTCAAGACTTGATTCAAGATAATTGTTGTTTAAAAAGTGAAATTGAGCCCAAGTTCCAGCAAGTTTCGCTTTTTAGAGTGAATTTCTAAAGTTTACGGGCCAAGCCAGTTCTGAGGTTGTGTTTCGCTACATATAGTTGTGTAACTTGTAATCAGACACTAGAAATTTTCAACAATAATAGTGATTGTTATTTTGATCTTGCAATATATATAATCATCATTGCAAAAAACTTATTGGAGATCCCTCATTGACTAGAAATATAATCAGATTATAGTATATAAATGGGTACAAACCTCACTTTAGAAATTAGTTTTGTAAGATTAAGTTAGGCTCAAATTCACTTTTCAGGATAGTATCAGAGTTTGTCCTAGTAAAGTTTGTTTTGTTAGGCCATGCCTATATCCACTTTATTAGAAAAATATTATCTAATTTTGCCACTCTTCATCGTGTTGGAATTTCTCCCTTGATTGATGGAACATTTCTCATGAAAAGTCATATCTCTTCATGAAGAATTACATCTTTTCATCAAGAGTAACACCTTTTCATAACCCTATGTGTTCAATATACACAAGAGAAAGAGAGTTGTGTTTCCATCATACTTGGTGAGAATTGAAAGATGGTCATCCAAGAGAGATTAGGTTCTTTGAGAGATCCTCTTGAGAAAGAGAGACTACTTGCATTCTTATTTTCATATTGGAGATCTTTTACTGGGCTAGGTCCCATAGTTTTTCCTTGCTCACATAGAGAAGGTATTTACTTTAAAATTATTAGTGTTATTCTTCTTCCCTACTTTTAATTTATGCTTCAGCATAGTTCGTATTTTGCGTTCACAGAAGAGGGAATTTAATATGTTAATTCCCAACACATCTACCTCTTTATATAGGAGCCAACTCAGTTCAGACAAGAAGAAATGACTCACATCAGCTAAACAACATAATCATTCTTAGATACCATTTAGCATACATCAGTAATAACACACGAAGACCAATACTGGGAGCAACAAAAGCATTATAACGGTCACATACATAATGCATAATGCATGTAAAACTTACGCTTTTGTGATGGAAAACTTGTTGTGCTTGCCAGATGAATCCAGAAAGACATTTGCCTTAACAACATTGAGACCTAAGTTTTTTAATGCATTCATCTGCAACCCAAGTAGAGAGTTCGTTTTTGATATCCTCTTTCTATTACTGAACACTATCAGATGTGTTTTGACAAAATAAAACAACAGTAATAGAATAACACAATTAGACATTTCTTACCCTCATAATTTCTGTATTAAAATTATTAGAACATACATCCAAAAGTAAAAAGGAAAAACATTAGATAGGTGAACAATCTAATTTACTAAGAGTAAGACTTACTGTGTCAAGAAGTGCCCCAAGCCGATCACCAAAAGTTATCTCCACCATGGTTGCATCAGGATCAGAGTCTTGGTCAATTATAACTATGGGAGTTGGAATGGTGTCAGTCTCGCCTTGATTTCCATCCTGTTCTTCACATAAAACAAATTGAAAGCAAATCTGTTACTGATCTGTGAACACAATCAGCAAGCATCAGAAGAATAAAGTTTTGGCTGTTCAGAACTCTGAAACTCTGATTGCTGTTTGAAAGGGTTTACATAGATTGCTATGCTAATCCGTTATCTGATCAAAACACATACCTCCACATCAGTAACAGGTGCCGCTCGAGGGATAATTGAAGTTCCAGAATATGACAATCTGACAAAAGTGCACATACAATTAACAAACACAATGTACACACATCATCGGAGTACAATCCCACTCACTTCAAATTTTAAACTTTTACTAGTCTTTCAGAAAAAAAAGGACAAGGGTGCAAAAGTATTTTGAGAAACTGTGAAGTGAATATTTGTCAGGAAACACTCAACATAGTCCTCCAAGTGTTCTACACAAACTAACAACAATAAAGGTAAATAATTACTTTCCTGAATAAACATGTCTAAGCAAAGGAACCATATACAGAGCAAGTTCCACTCGATCAAATTAAGAAAATAGAATACAGAAGCATTATAACAGCAACACAAAATCAGAAACATAACACGAACATTAATAATCATAAATAAAAACTTGAACAGTGATGAATCAAATGAAGCATACCCTCTTGTGCTAGGGATGCGAAATGGTTTAGTAGCAGCAAACCCAGGCAAGACCCTCGAGAAAGGGGCGCTGCAAATGGGTTTCTCCCAAGCTCTGCAGCTACTGAAGTGGAGACCAACACTCATAACCACAACCATTTTGTGTTTTTGTTAGAAAAAAGCTTTCTTTAGAGCAATAACCTCGAAATGTTGAAGAAAGGAGCTGAGATGAAGAAATCAAAGTGTTGAAGAAGGCATCAGAGAGAAGAACTGAAATTGGGTTGAGAAAAGATTGATGCTTGGCATCGCACGTTACTCTCTAACAAAATCTGAAACGTCGATTCATAATCTGTTTGGGCATCTTTTGTTTTGTCGTGTGGATATGATGTTGTCCATTTGGAGTCACGACAACCAACCTTATTAATTACGTCTCGTGATTAAGGATTTCACTCAAACAAATTAAACTTTCATTTTGAAACATTTTTCAAGATTAAAGTATCTCTTCTTACAATGTTTGATTTTCTTTTGAAACAAGAAAAATGATACTTTGAGAATTGCATAATTAAATACACCACTCTACAATCTCTCAAAATTTCTTTGTCAATTTAGTGTTGGTTGGTAATAGATCACCACTCTCATCACAAATGCTTTATCTTTATTGATTATGTTTTTGGAAAAATCTTTATGTGTTTGGATTGCCTAATTAATATAAAACATTTTTTTTTCTTATAACATTATTTAAAGAAATTAACTTGATTTTGTATTTATTACATCCTTATCCCTTCCCAACTACCAACTTTCATGACTCATCCAATTTAGCTAACAAGTAAGAGTCCTAATGCATGACTCATCCAACACATAACAATTAGGAGTGATAATGCGGGACGGAACTCTAAAAATATTTAGAGTGGATTCACTATTTTAATATGCTAACTTAAATTAAATTCACATAATTATCAAGTGTGGGGTGAGACAAGCTAGTTCGCTAGCCTGCGTAATAAGCATCTATACCTATATATAAAGGAGATTTCCCTCTTAACTGCTCTTAATTTTTTTTCCTATTTTATTCTTATATTAATATTTAATTTTATTATTGTATTATGGTCATTGTGTCATTTTTTATTCCCCTCTTAACTGCTCTTGATTTTTTTCCATTTTATCCTTACTTAATAATTTATTGTATTAATTTATTTTGGTTATTTGGACATTTTATAATTTCAAAAATTAATAAAATAATTTTAAAATTTATTTTATTTGTTATTATTTA
>Ga0123342_1000890_pt1 | contig 49587 bp, 24 predicted proteins | sample Turbeawhitnodule_FD_89960 | JGI IMG/M metagenome (GOLD analysis project Ga0123342, IMG submission 89960) | Root nodule microbial communities of legume samples collected from Mexico - Turtle bean Mexico white nodule | ecosystem: Host-associated > Plants > Roots > Nodule | place: Mexico: Nepantla...
TTAATTTAATTGATACAAAACTTTTTAATTAAAAATTAAGTTAATAATTAATGATGAATTAATATGAGAGGTAATATTTAAAAACCAACTTTAATAAATTTGCATAACTCTACTCAACACTACTTAGGGTGAACTTTTAAAAATTAACTCCAATAAATGATCATCAATAATAATTTGTAATCTATGCTACATAACGTTTTATTTATTAAATAATAGCAACCTTTTTTTATAATTGTTTCTTATCAACTATAATGTATTTATATATCTTATTTGCTTTAAAATATATAAAATCCATATATAATTATTTTTAAATATTATTGAGATGATAAAAATAGTATTAGAACAGACAATCTCTAAAAGCTAGACAGAATTTTTAATAAAACTGATGAAAGAGAAGAAACCTTATTTTTTATATATTAATTTAGTCATATAAATGGCTCATAGTATATATACAAAAATATAGTCATATAAATAGCTGATAATATATATAAAAAATTATTCAATAGATGATAATATATAAAAAAAAATTAGTCATGTGTTCGGAATTATTCCATATGTAATTGCCATGCGCACAAAAACAAAACCAGGTTTGATTGCTTTTTACTTTTGTTTTTAATTTTAGTTTTTATTTTTTTTTAAGAAGTAGTTAAATTGTTTTTCATCGAAACTCGCAATTATTTTTTTATTAAATTGAACAGACTAAACAAATAGTCAGATTTACCGTAGGAAGATAATCCAACACTTTATCAACTAATCTTTATTATTTTTATTATCTATTTACAATAAAAAATTATAACACGTGTGTATTTTTTTAAAAAAACAATTAGTGATATATTTTTAATTTTTAATGATATATAATTAAAACAATTTTTATTCAAACGTGTAAGAAATATTCGTCTATGATCCATGTTTGTTTGGTTTCGAGAGTATGAACATGAACTACATTACTAAGAACTCTATCATAGCAACTTTTTATTTTTAAAGACTATTTCTTTTATGCTGAATTTAGCTAGCTAAGAACAACATAATTTGAAAAAATAAATATTAAGTACAAAATCAAACACTAGAAGATGATATCATAGAGGAAATTACTATGGATAAAACGATGAAAGCATCAAATAATAATTCTCATTAAAATAACCATGAAACATTACAAGGCAGACAAGTACACCTTATAAAGCCAAAGTAATCTGAAATTCACAACGTAGTTCTTAATTTTGTTGTATCTAAATACACATAATTCACGTTGTGAAGACTTGATGATCCAACAATAATTAAAAAAAAGGGTTTAATATTATTATTATTATTATTAATTCACTCAAGAACACATTATATATATATTATGAAATTTATGCATGGTGTAGTCTAAGGACACTTGGGTTTGCCATCATGAGTAGTTAACCTAGCATAGCAGGGACACATTTCTTGATTTCCAGAAGTACCAGGTGGGACGCAGTTGCAGCGTTGACAACAAGTTCCCCAAGCTCTTTTGCAGAGATTTGGATGATATGATAAACGACACCTCGCACCACATGCTCCGTTACAATCTGAACATCAAAACATGTATTCATATACTTAACTCAATTTCAAATTATAGTTAACAAAAAAATGAAAATAAAAAGGCTTATATATATATGTATTACCTATCTGCTGAAGAAGAGAACCCTGCATTTGTTCTTGCACTTGCAATTCCCCCAAAACCACGCATAAATTGGTTAGTTAACCCTAGTTGAAACAGCTCAAGAAAATCAACCTAACTTTGGTTCATATTGTTATATGATATGATCCATAAAGAAAGAAAACAAATCAAGCAAAATATTTGAATATTTTATACCGATTGATGAGCATCAACAAGATGAAGCAGGAGAAGCGAGACAATAAGGGAAGCAAGTATCAGCTTAGAAAGAGCCATGACTAAAAGTAACTAACTATGGAGTTTAATTGGAGATGTGTATGTGTATTGTTATTGAAATGAGAAACATGAAGAGGGGGTATTTATAGTTGTGTGAGGTATGAAGAGAAGGTGACAAGTACTATATTGATGACAATAATTATTAATTTGTATTTTTTTTATTGAAAACAAATTTATTATTATTAGCATTAACTAAACAATACAAATTAAATTTATGTTAAATTTATCTTTACATTTGATTTAATGTTAATTTAATTGATATACAAAATTAATTAAAAAATAATTTAATAATTAATGATGAATTAATATGAGAGCCAATATTTAAATATCAACCATAATAATCAACATCCGTCCAACTCTAATAATTTTTTAAAAATCAACTCTAGTAAACTTGGTGAAAGATAAGAAACATTATTGTTCATATATCAATGTAGTTATATAAACAATTAATATAGTAACATCAACAACATGTACAAGAACTTTTGGTGATGAAATGACTCATAATGTAAAAAATTAGGTATATGAAGGATATTATGATGCTCATTTATGATTAAAAAAACTTTGATTTGGCAAAAAATATAGAAGAAAACAAAGTGTGGCTACAAATATTTTAACATATAAGATATTTTAAAATGTTAATATCAGGAAAATATACATTTAACATCAGTATTCTCTAATTATTAAAAGCTGATATTATTTAATAAATAAATAACAGTAAATAACGTTATATGCCATAGATTAAAAATTATTATTGATGATAATTTATTAGAGTTGATTTTTAAAAGTTCTACATAGTGTTGTTAGATTTATGCTAATTTATGAAAGTTGATTTTTAAATATTGATTCTCATATTAATTTATCATTAATTATTAAATTAATTTTTAATTAAAAAAGTTGTATTAATTAAATTAATATTATCCTATTAAGATCTAGATTTTTACATCTTCCACAATCCCAAATTCCTTCCTTATTTTATATTTTCTCAAAAGTAGCAATCAACATGATATCAAAATCCGAAATATTTTGAAAAAAAGTATTATACCTCATTTTTTACCATATTCTATTCTTCAATTCATTTATCCTAGCAGAACACCCCATTAATTACAACTCACATCAATATTAAAACATATTATATATTAATAAATTAAATTAATATTCAATTTAATGTTAATTTAATTGATACAAAACTTTTTAGTTAATAACTAATGATGAATTAATATTTAAAAATCAACTTTAATAAATTTCCATAAGTCTACTCATTTTGAAAATCAACTCCAATAAATTATCATCAATAATAATTTGTAATATCAGCTTTTTTTTATGATGTTTTTTATAAGCTCTTATGTACTTATATATTTTATTTCCTATAAAATATATAAAAAAATTATATATAATTATTTTTAAATATAATTGAGATGAGAAAAATAATATTAGGACAGAAGATCCAAAAAAGTTAGGCAGAAATTTTGACAAAACTAATGAAAGATAAAAAAACATTATTTTTTATATATTAATTTAGACATATAAATAGATGATAGTATATAAAAAAATATAATCATATAAATAGCTAATACTATATATAAAAAAATTATTCACAGAAATAGTTGATAATATATAAAAAAAAAATAGTCATATGTGTTCGGAATTATTTCATGTGTAATTGCCATGCGCAAAAAAAAACCTGGTTTGGTTGCGTTTTACTTTTGTTTTTAATTTTAGTTTTTATTTTTTTATTTTTCAGATGAAGCTAAATTGGTTTTCATCGAGACTCGCAATTATTTTTTTATTAAATTGAACAAACTAAAAAATTCATCAGATTTACCTTGGGAAATAATCCAACACTTTATCAACAAATCTTTCTTATTTTTATTATAATTATAATAAAAATTATAATCATAATACATACACACGTGTGTATTTTTTTTTAAATAGTGATATATTTTTAATTTTTAATAATATATAATTAGAATAATTTTATTCAAACGTTTAATTTGATTCATGTTTGTTTGGTTTTGAAAGTGTGAAAATTAATTACATAAAAAACTCCGTCATAACAACTTTTTATTCTTTTTATTTTTAAAGATTCATTCTACTATGCTGAATTTAGCCAGCTAAGAATAATATACTTGTGAAAAAATAAATATTAAATACAAAATCAAACACCAGATGATAGTATTATAGAGGAAATTACAATGAATAAAATGATTAAAACATAAAATAATAATTCTTAGTGATATAACGATGAAACATTACAAAGGTACACCTTATAAAGGAAAAGTAATCAGAAATTCACAACGTAGTTCTTAATTTTGTAATATCTAAATACACATGATCACGTAGTGAAGACTTGATGATCCAACAACAATTGAAAAAAGAGAGGTTCAATATTATTATTACTATTATTATTATTATTTCTTCACTCAAGAAGACGTTATATATATAATATGAAATTTATGCATGATGAAGCCTAAGGACATTTGCGTTTGCCATCATGAGTAGTTAACCTAGCATAGCAGGGACACATTCCTTGGTTTCCAGATGTACCAGGTGGGACACAGTTGCAGCGTTGACAACAAGTTCCACAAGCTCTTTTGCAGAGATTTGGATGAGATGATAAACTACACCTCACACCACATGCTTGGTTACAATCTGAACATCAAAACATGTATTCATTACATTGAACTCAATTTCAAATTATTAGTTCATAAAAAAATGTGTTTATATGTATTACCTATCTGTTGAAGAAGAGAACCCTGCATTTGTTCTTGCACCTGTGGTTCAGAACCATGCATAAATTGGTTAGTTAATCCTAGTTGAAACAACTCAAGAAAACCAACCTGACTTTGGTTTGTATTGTTATATGACATGATCCATAAAGAAAGAAAACAAAACAAACAATGTATTTGAATCTTTTTTACCGATTGATGAGCATCAACGAGATGAAGCAGGAGAAGCGACGCAAGAAGGGAAGCAAGTATGAGCTTAGAAAGAGTCATGACTAAAGGTAACTATGGAGTTTAATTGGAGATGTGTCCGTGTATTGTTATTGGAATGAGAAGCATAGTGAAGGGGTATTTATAGTTGTGTGATATATGAAGAGAAGGGGGTGAGTACTATAATGATGACAATAATTGTTAATTTGTATTTTTTTTATTGAAAACAAAATTATTATTATTATTAGCATTAACCAAATAATACAAATTAAATTAATATTTACATTTGATCTAATGTTAATTTAATTGATAAAAATAATAATAAATAAAAATAATATAATAATTAATGATGAATTAATATGAGAGTCAATATTTAAATATCAACTTTAATTATCAGCATCCTTCTAACTCTAATAATTTTTTAAAAATCAACTCTAATAAAATATCATCAATAACAATCAATTTGTAATCCATTGTATATAATGTTATCTATTTATTAAATATTATCGACTTTTAAATGTTAGCAAATACTGATTTTAAATGTTAATTTTCATGATAATAAAATTTTAAATTAAATATTTTTATACACTTATATATCTTATTTACTTTAAAATATATAAAATTAATATATAACTATTTTTAAATATTATTGAGATGAGAAAAATAGTATTGGGATAATGATCCCGAAAAAGTTAATCAGAATTTTTTTTTATCAATAATAATGATTGAATAACAGGAATCACTAACATTACCAATATAATAGCATCAACAATATGCACAGAACTTTTGGTAATGGAAGGACTCAGAATGTTAAAAATTAGGTATATGAAGTTTAATATGTTAGTCATTTATGAGTTAAAAAAACTGTGATTTTGCAAAAATTACAGAAGAAAAAAAAAGTGTGGCTAGAGATATTTTAACATATAAGATATTTTAAAATGTTAATATCAAAAAATACACATTTAACATCAGAATTCTCTAATAATTAAAAACTTATATTATTTAATAAATAAATAACCTTATATAGCATAGATTACAAATTATTATTGATGATAATTTATTGGAGTTGATCCTACATAGTGTTGGTTAGACTTTTGCAAATTTATTAAAGTTTTTTTTAATATTGATTCTCATATTAATTTATCATTAATTATTAAATTAGTTTTTAATTATTATTTTTTCTATTAATTAAATTAACATTACCCCATCAAAACCAAGACTTTTACATATCTCACAGTTCCAGTTTGCTTTCTTATTTTTTATTTCCTGAAATATGTGGAATGAAGAGTGCATGCGTAACATTAGTATATATAAAAATAATTTAATCATATAAATAGCTGATAACATATATAAAAGAAATATTCATATAAATAACTGATAATATATAAAAAAAAATCATTAATATGAATAGCTGATAATATATATATATATAAAAAAATACTCATACGTGTTCGAAATTATTCTGTGTGTAATTGCCATGCGAAAAAAACAAAACTTTGTTTGGTTGCTTTTATGTGTGAGTCAGCAGCAGTCAACATCATCACCGATTGCTATTTGTCACGTATGTTCCTTTTTTTTAGTTTTAAGCAAATTTTACTTTCGTTTTCATTTTTTCTTTTTATTTATTTTTATTTTTATGATGAAGCTAAATTCCTTTTCATCGAAACTCATAATTATTTTTTATTAAAATTCAAATAAATTTAATTGATTAAATTATTTCACCTTTTATTAAAATGCTAGGAAAAAACTAAATTCCAATAAAAATTCTTCTTGTTTTAACCTTAATACATATCATAAGATTCTTCAGACTTTATAAAATTTGCGAAACAAATTAATTCTAAACCTTTCAAACAATTTATTAAAATTGTCAGGATCGAAAATTATATTTTAAAAACTAAAAAGGAAAAGGAAAAATTAATGAAAAAAATGTTAAGTTCTCTCAATTTAAAAAAAAAAAACTAAATTAGCTTAACAAATTTGGAAAATCAAAATTACACGTATATACCAAATTGAACAGATTACAAAAATAATCAGATGTAACTTAGATAAATAATCAAACGCTTTCTCACCAAATATTTGTTATTATCTATTTACAATAGAAAATTATAGTCATATTATATACACGTGTGTAATTTTTTTTAAAGCATAGTGACATGTTTTTCATGATACATAATTAAAACAATTTTTATTCAAAATGCGTAAGAAATATTCGCCTACTTCTTTAAGATTCTATCCATGTTTGTATTGAAAGTGTTTAAATGAATAATGTTAATGAATAATTCTATAATAACAACTTTTTATTTTTAAAGACATCTTCTATGTTATGCATAATTTAACCAACTAAAAACAACACAATTTGAAAAGTTGAATATTAAATATAAAGTCACATACAAGAACATGGTATCATAGATGAAATTATTATGAATAAAATGATGAAAGCATAAAATAATAATTCTTATTATTAAACATTACAAAGAAGGCAAGTATATCTCAAGGAAAAGATAATCAGAAATTCACAGCAGTTCTTAATTTTGCAGTATCTAAATATACATAACGTTCTCAAGACTCGATGATTCAACAATAATTGAAAAAGGTGTTCGATATTCTTCCACATCATTATTCTTTCACACTTCACTCAAGAAGTCATTATTTTATGATGATTTCATATAATAATATGAAATTTATGCATGATGAAGTCTAGGGGCACTTGCGTTTGCCACCGCGAGTAGTTAAGCTAGCATAGCAGGGACACATTTCTTGGTTTCCAGAAGTACCAGGTGGGACACAGTTGCAGCGTTGACAACAAGTTCCACAAGCTCTTTTGCAGAGATTTGGACGAGATGATAAACGGCACCTCGCACCACATGCTCCGTTACAATCTGAACATCAAAACATGTATTCATATACTTAACTCAATTTCAAATTATAGTTAACAAAAAAATGAAATAGAAAGACTTATGTATATATGTATTACCTATCTGCTGAAGAAGAGAACCCTGCGTTTGTGCCTGCACCTACGGTTCCCCAAAACCATGCATAAATTAATTAGTTGACCCTTATTGAAACAACTCAAGAAAACCAACTTATCTTTGATTCATATTGTTATATGAAATGATCCATAAAGAAAGAAAACAAAACAAGCAAAGTATTTGAATCTTTTATACCGATTGATGAGCATCAACGAGATGAAGCAGAAGAAGCGAGGCAAGAAGAGAAGCAAGTATGAGTTTAGAAAGAGCCATGGCTAAAGAGACTATGAAGTTTGATTGGATTGGAATGAGAAGAATAATGAAGAAGAGGTATTTATAGTTGTGTGAAGAAAGAAGAGAAGGTGGTGAGTTCTATAATGATAATGATGATAATAGAATAATTGTTATAAATGTGGGAATATGAAAGTGGGGCATGGTGATGTGGTGGAGCATACACGGAAGAGAGGTGAATGGAGAAAGTTGGCTTTGTGTTAGTGACTGGTGAAGGAAATTTGGTAAATGAATGGTTTTCTTTGCTTCTGTCTCCAGTTAACACATAATCATTGCCTAACCCAAAAGAAAGTTGATATTTCAGACCATAATCAAGAGTGTAAAGTGTGGTAACATTCATTCAAAAATGAAAATTTATTTGCCTAAGTTGGCCACAAATGGTGCAAAACAAGTTTCTGGTGACTGGTGTAACTGGTGCAGGTGGTGAAACTATGATATGTCATTTCTAGAAGACTCTTTGTAAAAAATTGGCGGCGTGTGGTTTAGGTCAAACCATGTGAGCTAACAGTATCATTAATTGGTATTTTTCTGGTTCATTAGTATATTTTGTTGATATACTATTTCCATGGATATTATTATCATACCTTTCTTTATCAATAAAAAAATAAATAAAATAAGATATTTTAAAAGTGTTTTAACTCTCATACAGATATTTAAAAGTATTTTAATTTTTATAAAAAAATAACCAAAATCAATCTACTTAACAGTGATATTATCATGGTATTATTGAGATGCATGATGTAACACTGCATATATCACATAATTTATGTGTATGTTATGGTTTTTGATTGAAAAATGTGTAATATGAAGTGGGTGTGTGGAAGTTTAGATGGTGATATGAGGAATTGGATGCATGTAAAAGTGTGTGGAGAAGGAAGATGAAGTAAGCATGAGTACAAAGTAGGAAAGGGATTGCAGAAGCAAACCTTGACAGCTGTACGCGGTGGCAACACAGCTGGATTATGCTAAAAACTAATATCAAATTATCAAATGCTTTTTTTTTTCTGGATTTATTATATTTTTCTGCTGCTTCCTACGTGGTTTATGTTTATCCTCATACATTTAACTACTATCATGTTAGTCCAATTCAGATCAAACTCATTTAAAAAAAAAGATTTAATTCAATTTCACAAGTAAATAATGATTCTTCTTTATATATTTTGCACAATGCATAAAGGTGGCAAATAAATAACAAAAGAGTGTGGAAAAGAAAAAGAGAAGGAATAATACATCGCAAAAGAGAAAACAGGCTCTTGTAAAGTGCATTTGTTTATTAAATATATGCACAGCCAATGATTTTGAATTTTTTTAAGCAACTTTGGTACAATTTAAGATTATATTAGTTTTATATACCTTAGAGAAAAAAGAGAAAATAAAATAATATAACTTTTGTTTTTTATAAATTGTATAACAAATAATCATACAGTAGATATGTGTTTTCCAAATAGCATATTTAAATCTAACTCAACCTTTGAATTATAAAATAAAGTTTACGTTTACATATATACTTTTAACCGTTTGGTTTAAAGTATTGTGAACCAAAAATTTAATTACAATTAGGAGAAGCTTATAGATTAATACAGGGGAAAAAACTAGAACAACGTAACACTAGATTTCTACTATAATCAATATCGAAAATAATTCAAATAGGCAAATGTCAAAATTTATATCTTATATAAATTAAATTCAAATAATAATTTTAAAATCAAATATAATGTACGTGGTTTAATTTGGTTTGGATTTGTTTTTCACCCCAAACGGCCAACTGAATTGAACTTCCTAATTTAGGAAAAAGAAAAACAAATACAACTCAGAAAACTCTAATTTGACACCGTTTACAAATATCCAATCTTATTCTCCGTTTTTAATATTTCTAATAATACATAAATGGTTAAATATATTTTTTCTATAATAATAATGTGAATTTGTTTTTTTTTTTCTTTTTCAAACTTTAAACATTATAGGTTTAGCAGATATCTATAGCTTTTGTCATATCTGGTGAGTGATTTGGCTTTGTCCCCTTGTATAAGTGTTGCATATTCCTCAAATATTACATTTATTTTATTTTATTTTTTTAAACAAAACAGAAAATTATTAAAATGAGTTTTACTAGTATATTTTTTTTTAATAATGAAATTTTTTTATAATAAACAAATTTTCAATGTAAATTATATTATAATATCATATCATTCTTGTTAACGAGTTAACATCAATTATTTTAAAATTTTAATTTATAATAAATTCGTTTGTTATAAAAGACATATACAACACTTCTAAAAACTCATTTCAACAATTTTGTTATTACAAGTAAACGTGAACTCTAAAGTTTAGACTTCACATGAAAATACAAAAATTAGAAACATATTTAATCTTATATATAATAATATATTCTAACCCATTTAAACATGTTAGTGAAAACAAATTAAGACAGGGTAAAATAAATTACAAGTGTTTTATACCTTCAACAGACTTAAATATTTGACTATTTAAATTATTTTTCACATAATATATATATATATATATATATATATATTTACATTATTTTACCTATTCATGAAATCAGACTCGACAACATATCAATACATATATAATGAATACATAAAATACATTAAAAATATTATAGAAAGAGCATAACAAGTTAGATATTAAAAGTTGTGAAATTACATATACCCCAAAAGGGCAAAATCGTAATGAAGTGTGGAATTGGCCACTCCTAAATGGTTGACCCAATTATTTGGTTGACCTAATTTCTTCATAAAGATGATTAAACTTGTGTAGTTATCAAAATTCAGGAATCTGAAAAAATAATGAGAAAGTTAGAGTATTTAATTCACTGGTCATGAACAAAAAAAAGCCTGACAGGGACAGTGACAGGGACCTGCTCACACAGCTGTTTCATCAACATGCTAATTTGTCCATCATCAAATTATGGATATGTTCATTCTCTATGGATGTTTCAAAAAATATTTTTAATGTTAAAACATCACAAAAAAACACAAAAACTTTGTTTCATTGCTTTCACTTTATGTGAATAGAATATCACAACACTAAAGATATTTTTCATTCAAAAATAATATCAAAACTATTAACTAAATTATAACAACTTTATATAAATTAATTTAATCGTATGTATGATCATTAAAAAAAAAACTATTAAATAATAATTAAATTTAAAGATAAAAAATAAGTAAAATAAATTAATTAATATTTTAAATTCTAAATTAGTACTAATTTAAAACATAAGTAATTAGTAATTAGTAGTTAAAAACTAATAGTGAAATATCAATTTAGAAATTAATTTATAAATTTTTATTAATAATAAAAACTACTTTACATACTAAATTTTTTTAATTTTATAAAATTTCTCTAATTTAATTAATATACTAATTAATTATTTTAGTTTATAAAATTAATTTTTATTTAATGATTTTGTGAGTATATAAATAAATTATCTATTCAGAAGATTTTTTTAAACTTTTATATTAGATATGAAAAATCGTGGAAAATACTATATAAATCATGAAGTTTTTCTTAATTAAGATTTCAATAATCATTGATAGTAAAACTCTGTTCCAGTTATCGTTACATTAAAAGTTTGCTTAAGGATTCTAATGTATCTCTTGAATTTGTTGGTAAACAATTAAATATTTAAAGTATGTTATTTTGTTAAATTTACCTGAATATAATTTTTTTATTTAAGTTTAATTTTTTTTATAATTATAATATACAACTATTTTTTTATGTTTATTTTAGTTCTTAAGATATTACTTACTTTTATTTCAGTGTTAATTTTTGTAAAATGACAACGTGAGTAATCGAGATTGAAAATCAAACTTCATGTTTTCAAATCATATAACAAAAATACTAAAAAAAATTGAACGTAAGAAATAAATGAAAAAAACTGTTAACAAACAAAAGTGAGTATGTAAAATAATATAAGAACCGTAATAAAAATGAAATATATAACAAATAATAATAATATGCCAAATTAAAGAAAGAATAAAATATCTATACCTATATATATAGAGATTACCATTTTAAGTGTTCTAAATTATTTTTCTATTTTATTCTTACTTAATATTTTGTTTTATTAATTTATTTTGCTTATTTGGACATTTTATAATTTATAAGTTAATAAAACAGTTTTTTAATTTTTAAAATTTATTTTATTTGTTATCTACTTAACTGACAGAAGAGAGGAGAGATTGATACATTAATTTAATTTTGTTGTGTGGCAGGAGAGTAGAGAAATTAATTACTTTTCTGTTTTAAACTGATATTCTTTTTTATTAAATAAGTAAATTTTTAATTTTTATTTTATTTGTTCTTGCTTAATTGTAGGAAAATTGAGAGATTGAATAGTTTATTTTATTTTATTTTATTTATGGTCACTTAACTGAAAGTGGAGAGATTGATTATCGTATTTAAAACAGTTATTAGAAACCGTTTTTGAATGAACAATTTTTTTCTTTTATTTTATCTCTCACTTCCTTAAATCTCTTGAAACTAAATAACATATATTTCATACATACCAATACACATAAATTTATATTTAAATATATATATAATAATAATAATAATAATAATAATAATAAAAACTAAAAAAATATGGATGCAATATGTATATCAAATTAAGTAGAGATTTTTTTGAAATTTGATTATAATATTTGCATTAATAAAATTATTTTAATTATTTTCAGGCATCTTTGGGAAAATCACATAATAAATTAGCAATTGATCTGGTCAAAAGAGTTTGTTAGTGACAGTTTTTTTTCAACCACGAATACTGTTAAAAACTAAAAGCAATCTGAAAGTTTTTTTCTTAAATAACTTTTAAATGGTATAATTTATAAATTTTAAATGCGGAAGCTTCTATAAATTACACTTTGTAAAAGACATTTTTAACTTTTAAATAAATTGTATAATTTCAAAAGAATAAAATGGAAATTTTTGTATTCACAATAATGCACTAGTAAAGTATGAAAGTACAGAAAAAAATAGCCCAAAGGAAGTGAAGAAGGAGAGAGTCCAGCTATTGGCTCCAAAGAGGTAGAAGTTGATTTGTATGACATTAATAACAATTAAATGATAATCAATTTTCAATAATTAATTATTTTTCTAATGTCAATATACAATTTTTTATTTTAAATATATATTTCTGCTGACAAAGTGATCATTTTTCGTAGACATGTCTACATTATATTTATGATTTATATCATTCACTAATCTTTGTTTCAAATGTTTTTTATGTTTAAACAAATAATATTATTTTTAATAATTACTAACTGAAGGAGAAAACTGTTGCTGTCAATATTTGTTATTGTTTATCGTATTCAATTTTGCAATAAAAAATCTAATTATTTAAAATCAATTATAGGTATAGGTTAATGATGCACTAATGTTAGCAATTTTGTTAGTTTTTTTTTCCTTCATTATCTTCCCACTATGTTTTTATGCAACTCTCATGATGTATTCTAATAGATAATCTATAAGAAAAAATATTCCATATTCCTTTATTTAGTATCAATTTTTAAAGACATCCCGTTTCTTTCTAAGAAATATCCTATGAACATAATTTTAAGACTTTCAATTTTTCTTATCACCAATAAATAAATTAAATATTTTTTTTATCATCAATAAATAAATTAAATAAAAAAGTATTTAAAAGATAACACAATTCTTCTTTCAAAAGGAAAAACAAGCTTATAGAAGATCTAAGAGACTTAAGAATTTGATGGTAACAATAATTCAATATAACAAACAATTGATTCTTACATGCAAAATGAATTTAATCTACTCTAAACTGTAAATATTACCTATAAAATGAACCTAATTTTCACTATTTGGACATTCTAAATGAAATACAGATTCAGTCTAATCTAGCCCTAAAAAGATGTTCTATCTACATAGTACTAACTTAATATTAAAAAAAAACTAAAGTTAAGGCATATCTAAAAAAATGCTAACAACAACAAATCCTTATGAACAGTGTGAAAGATTTATTCTTGTTTTGGTTTCTTAAGGTCTGTTCCAATTTGCTGTTTAAGTTCCTCAAGCATGGTAGGTTTTGATTGAATATCTTCAAGTTTTGTCAGAGTGGTGACAGTTTCTTTTGGCAGAAAGCACTTTTCCCCCACATACAACTTCTCTTGAACAAAGGGAGAAACAACCAAAGCATGTAGAATTTGAGAAGGAGGTGTTGCTTCATCTTCATTCTACAATCAGAAAAACATAAGATATGAAACATAAGAAATAAAAAGATGAAAAAGTCAAAAGTATTGATTTGAACACTGTAGAAACTAATTTTATAAACAAACACAACTTATTAGAGCAGTTACATGACAAACTGATCATGTTCATTTCTTGCTCTTGAAGAATCTCTTTATGTAACTGATTCCTTAAATTTCTCACTTTTCTAATAAAATCAAATAAGTCTCTTTATGTAACTGACAATTTTTTTATACATAAAATAAAAGGTATCACTATCACACACCTAGACATAACTAACCACATGTTCCAACAAAAAAAAACAATGATGTTTGATAAAAACAAAAATGGAGGAACAGTGGAACATGCAGTGAACTAAACAGTGAAGTTACCTCGAGTGTGTTCATGAGTTCAAGCATTCCAACTTGGGCTTGAAGGAACTTAACATACTTTGCAACTGCATTCAGCATATCAGCTGTGTTCATTTTTGTTCCACCAGGAACCAACTTACCAAGCTCTTGAGTCTTGTTCGTAATCTTTCTTCTTCTTTCTCTTGCAGCAACACTCTGTGGAGATATGGTTCTTTCCTTACCATTCTCCTCATCCATGCAAAATAATTGCTGCTGTTGTGTCTCTTCAGATTGAAAAGAGTAACAATTACCAAACTCATCTATTGTTGGTGGTGTAAGGTCCTGTGAATGTAGTAGTACTTGTTGTTCCTCGAAGCAGAGCTTTTGGCGTTTTGAGCAGGGGAAATGATTGTAATCTTCATGAGGGAGTGAAATGAAAGGATCAAAAGGAGAGTGAATTTCTGAAGGATAGAGAACAGCAGCATTTGGATCAATGTAGTTTTCCAAAAGGGTATTTGAAAGGAAGAAGCTTTCATCAGAGTAGGGAAACAAGTGCTGGATATTTGGTGCCACTTCTTCCTCTGACATGGCTTCGTTAAAAGTGCTTGTTTCTGAATCAGGAATCATAACGTATCAACCTTCTGCAACATGGAACAAAGTTCACTCCTATGTTGGTGGAGATATTTCAGGAGAAGTTGAAAGCAGTTACCAACAATGGATTATTATAACTTCTTTTACTATTTTTTTATCCATTCGTGGAGTATTTACAATTAATAATAATTTATTAATTTAAATTAATATCAATAAATATGTGTGATATTAAGGATATTTTCACTCTCTATGGATGTTTCAAAAGTATTTTTTAATGTTAAAACATGATAAAAAAAACACAAAAACTTTGTTTCATTGCTTTCACTTTATGTGAATTGAATATAATGTCCCTTTGACTGCATACTACTAAAGATATTTTTTCATTCAAAAATAATGTCAAAAATATTGACTAAATTAGAAATGTTTTATATAAATTAATTTGAACGTGTGTATATATATAAATAAACTATCTATTCAGGAGATTTTTGTTTTAATTTTTATATTGCATATAAAAAATGTGGAAAATACTATATAAAACATGAAGTTTATTTTTTTTAATTAAGATTTCAATAGTCTTTGATAGTAAATAATCTTTTTTTGAATTGAAATATAGTGGGCAGGGTTAAAACTCTCTTCCAGTTACTGTTACATTAAAAGTTTGCTTAAGGATTTAAATACGTATCTCTTGTTAAAAAAAAACAATGTAGGTCTTGAATTTGTTGGTAAACAATTAAATATTTAAAGTATGTTATTTTGTTAAATTTAACTGAATATAATTTTTTTATTTAAGTTTAATTTTTTTATAATTATAATATACAACTATTTTCATTTTTATTCTTTTTATGTTTATTTTATGTTCTTTTTACCAAATTAAAGAAAGAATAATGTGTTCATGTTTTATGTGTGCTTTCTCTCCCTTTCATTATATCTATCTCTTTCCAAATATAGAGTATATCTCATTTAATGTGGAAGTGAGTGTCTATTTATAATTAAAATCACAAATTTGGAACACCATGTTTGAGTAAAAGAAATTTGAGTTTTTTTTTTCTAACTTAATTTTAAAACACTTTTTTTCACAATTTTGAAAGTGACAGAAAAAAAGGTTTTTTAATTATTATTTTAATAAAAATTAAAAATTGCTTCTCCAAGTCTTGAAATCTGACCTCTACATTTTATTTAGAAACCTTTTAATTATAAATCTTGGATTGAAAAACAATAATAATTGAAATGATTTAAAATAATAAAAAAAATATGTCATTATAAAAATACAAAATCTATATAGGAAAAAAAGCAACCAAGAAATACATCTGACGAAATAGTACACACCCCTTCAAGATAAGCAGTAAAATATAAATAAAATATTATTTAATTATTAGTGAAATACTCCTTAAATAATCCACAACTATGTCTTATAAATTCCCATGTCAAATTAACTATCTTAAACTGTTTAAAATATAAAATATATTAATAACATGTATATCAAATTAAGTAGAGATTTTTTTTGAAATTTGATTATAATATTTGTATTAATAAAATTATTTTTAATAATTTTCAGGCCTCTTTGGAAAAACCGCAATTGATCCGGTCAAAGAGTTTGTTAATGTTCAACGAAGAATACTGTTAAAAACTGAAAGCAATCAGAAAGTTTTTTTAAAATAAATTTTAAATTGAATAATTTGAAAATAATTGATAAATTGTAAAATTCGGAAGCTTCTATAAATTACACTTTTTAAAGAATATTTTTAACTTTTAAATAAATTGTATAATTTCAAAAGAATAAAATGGAAATTTTTGTATTCATAATGCACTAGTAAAGTATGAAAGTGCAGAAAAAAATAGCCCAAAGGAAGTGAAGAAGAAGAGAGTCTAGTTATTGGACCCAAAAGATAATCAATTAAATGATAATCAATTTTAAATAATTAATCAATTTTCTAATGTCAATATACAATTATCTTCGCACTATGTTTTTATACGACTCTCCTGATGTATTCTAATAGACAATCTATAAGAAAAAAAATTCTTTTATTCAGTATAAATTTTTAATACATCCTATTTTTTCTTTTTTATTGATATTTTTACATGAAATAATTGATATTATTTATAATTACTAACTTAATCAGAGTACTGTTGCTACATATATCAATATTTTTTATTGTTTATCATATTCAATTTTGTAATAAAAAAAATCTATTTATTTAAAATCAGTTATAGGTATATAGGTTAATTATGTATTAATGTGAGCAATTTTGTTAGTTTTTTTTTTCTTCATTATCTTCTCACTATGTTTTTATACAACTCTCATGATGTATTCTAATAGATAATCTATAAGAAATTTAGTATATTTTTTAAATACATCCTCTCTTTTTTATTGATAATGAATAAATTAAATAAAAAATTATTTAAGAAATATTCCAATTCTTAAAAAAAAAAAATACTAAGAGAAAACAAGTTTATAGAAGATTGTGTAGATACTTAAGAATTTGATGGTAACAAGAATTCAATATAACAAACAATTGATTCTTACAAGGAAAATGAATTTAATCTACTCTAAACTGTAAATGTTACCTATAAAATGAATCTAATTTTGAGTATTTGGACATTCCAAATGAAATACAGATTCAGTCTAACCTAACCCTAAAAAGAGGTGCTATCTACAGTGTACTAAATATATATATAAAAAAAAAAGTGAAGTTAAGAGTTAAGGCATAGCTAAAATAATGCTAACAACAACAAATCCCTATGCACAGACACCACTGTGAAAGATTTATTCTTGTTTTGGTTTATTAAGGTCTATTCCAATGTGCTGTTGAAGTTCCTCAAGCATGGTAGGTCTTGATTGAATATCTTCAAGATTTGTCAAAGTGGTGACAGTTTCTTTTGGCAAAAAGCACTTTTCTCCCACATACAACTTCTCTTGAACAAAGGGAGAAACAACCAAAGCATGTAGAATTTCAGAAGGAGGTGCAGCTTCATCTTCATCTTCTTGCTACAATCAGCAAAATGTAAGATATGAAACAAAAGACATAAAGATGAAAAATTCAAAGTATTGATTTGAACAAGATAAACTGTAGAAACTAATTTTATATATGAACAACTTATTAAAGCAGTTACATGACAAACAAACTGATCATGTTTATTTCTTGCTCTTAAAGTATCTCTTATGTAACTAATTCCTTAAATTTCTCACTTTTCTAATAAAATCAAATAAGTCTCTCCACAATACAAAATATACACTTAAAACAATTTCTTTTATAATAAAAGTGCATCACTATCACATACCTAGACATAACTAACACATGTCCCAACAAAAAACAATGATGTTTGATAAAAACAAAAAATGGAGGAACATGAAAACATGGAGTGAACTAAACATTGATTTCAATCATTCAAGGGTGGAGTGAAGTTACCTCGAGTGAGTTCATGAGTTCAAGCATTCCAACTTGGGCTTGAAGGAACTTAACATACTTTGCAGCTGCATTAAGCATATCAGCTGTGTTCATTTTTGTTCCACCAGGAACCAACCTACCAAGCTCTTGAGTCTTATTCGTGATCTTTCTTCTTCTTTCTCTTGCGGCAACGCTTTGTGGAGATATGGTTCTTTCCTTACCATTCTCCTCACACTGAGCATCCATGCAAAATAATTGCTGCTTCTGTTGTGTCTCTTCAGATTGAAAAGAGTAACAATTACCAAACTCATCTATTGTTGGTGTTGTAAGCTCATGTTGTTCTTCCTCCCAGCAGAGCTTTTGGCGTTTTGAGGAGGGAAAATGGTTGTAATCTTCATGAGTTGGGAAGATGTGGTGATGAGGGAGTGAAATGAAAGGATCAAAAGGAGACTGAATCTCTGAAGGATAGAGAAAAGCAGCATTTGGGTCAATGTAGTTTTCAAAAAGGGTATTTGAAAGGAAAAAGCTTTCATCAGAGTAGGGAAACAAGTGCTGGATATTTGGTGCCACTTCTTCTGGCATTGCTTCGTTAAAGGTGCTGGTTTCTGAATCGGGAAGTTGAAGAGTGTTCCAGTTGAAAAACTTGCTTAGCGCCATCATAACGTGTATATCAACCTTCTGCAACATGGAAGAAAAAAAGTTTACTTCAGTGGAAATTTCAGCAAACATAATAGAAGAAAAATGGTGCAGTAGTTAATGCATGGAAGCAGTTAAAGTGAAAGTTGAAGTGTGTGTAGAAAAAAAAATAACAGACAGAACAATGCAAAAAACATAAGAATCTTTAGATTCTTGTAGCATCTACCTAGTATATTTGAGAGAGAATATAGAGAAGAAAGAGGGAAGTACAATGATGTCTTGTTGAGTGTGTGAGAATGAAAACACTGTGAGACTTTTATGCAGAAAATATGAAAACTGATTCTCTCCTCACTCCTATGTTGGTGGAGATATTTTAGGAGAGGTTGAAAGCAGTTATTATAATTTCTTTTATTATTTTTTTATCCATTCGTGGAATTTATAATTAATATATACAGTATTATAATTAATAACAATTTATTAATTTAAATTAATATTAATAAATATGCGTGTCTATATTTTCTACACAGTATTAAAAAACAATTATCAAACATTGCATATAAAAGTAATTACTACATTATGATTTCGTTATTATATTAAGAAATAGTACATAAAGAATATCGCACGTGTAAAAAAAAAGAGAAGGTTGGGATATCTAAACTTGTTATATAATAAAAATACTATACGAAAATAATTAGACATTCAACTATATTTTATTTTATTGCAATTATTATAAAAACTAATAAATGAATTATATCTGATAATATTGTAATTTTTTATATTGAATATATTTAAAGTCCACTTTTGTAAATCCCATTTTTCACTTTATTAATGTTATATTACATATATTTAACAAAAAAAAAATATTGTCAATAAGAAAATATAAAAGCATATCAATGGCTTTCATTGTAAAACTAACAATGGCAAAGTCATTTTTTTTTAAATTATTACAAAACTATATATTGTACAAGCTTTTATTCATATTTTTATTACTTTTTTTTTTTTTTAATTATCCTAGCTAGTTGTCTTTGACTCCAAGTAACAACCACATCCGTAACTAACCTTATTTAAAAATCTAGAAGGAAAGAACAAAAATAATTGCAAAACATAATTATATTCCTTCTTACTTCAAACCCTTTTTTTGTCTTGGCCTCATCCACTTCTAAAAAGTAAAAGAGAAAAATTAATATTGAGATAAAATGTGTTAGGCTTAGTTTTTGTTAAATTTAATTTTGGTTTTAATACTTTAAGAAATATGGTTTAATTTTCATATACTTTTTTTTATAAAACATAGAGATTAAGAAATTCAAAATAGAAAATATGTTTTTTTGTTAAACTCAAAACATCCTCTACCCAGATAATTTTCTGCAACTATATATATAGTTTCCTTAAAACAAATTGGTTTAATTCAAATTAGTTTTTGAAAATCATAAAGCTATGATAATTAAATTTATTCAAAATAAAATTATGAACAAGACTTATTAAATAAGAAACCATACTTTTAAATTTTATATAAATTAAAAAAAATGTTTTGTTATTATTTTTATAACTTTAAAATATAAGTTTTTTCATAATACTTAAAATAGTTTATTACTTATTTCCACGAATCAACAATACTAACAAGGTAGTATCTAAACTCAAAGCTTCTGTTGGTCATTGAATTAATATATAAATTTTTTTAAAAAAAACAATAAGAATTATTATAATAGTTTAAATGCAAACTAAATACTTTAGGATAAATTTAGCATAAATTTGGTAAAGATGAAGTGAAATTATCTCATCTAAGACATTGTAGAGATTGATAGTACTGAAAAATAATAGACATTACATGATAAAAAAAAATATATTATTTCATAATTTAAATATATGTTGGTATTAGAGCTTTCAAGTATGTACTTGGTTTTCTATGTAATGAATAAAACCACAACAATATTGTCTCCAACACAAATAACCATTAGTTACCACATAAAATAGGGAATTTAATTAGTGATATTAAATTAATTATGTAAGAGATAGAGTGAGTGAAATCTACTTACACATTAATAAAATGGGTCATGTAAATATGTTTTTGAAATTCATGAATCTATTGTTGAATTTAAGTCTTACATTCTAATTTTTTTATTCTTAGACTTTTGTATACATAGACTAAAAAAACCATAAATATTAGTATTCACCATGTTCACAAATAATTGATTTAGATACACGCATTTCTAATACAAATATTAGTTAAAATGGTTGATTTTAGAAAATGTAAGTTGAATAAATAATACAAACTTGAAGTGTACACATGATCCAAAGCTAATGATTGTAATGTTCAATATTAGATTACAATGTTATATTACCTTACATAATTTCAAAACATCTTGCAGGTTTTATACAATGATATATTACCATTATTGATGCCAAAGCTTATTACATTCCAATGAATTTTACAAGATGTTTGAAACAAATCGTGTGAAATCTTAACCAACTTCTAAATTGGTTTAACATTTTGATAGAGATAGGACTAGAATTCAAAGTTAAAATCATATGTAATTAGGATCTCTGGTGTTATCCCATAATCTTGTAAAACATAATAAAAAAATATGAATAATATTAATAACACAAATAGAAACAAAGTTAATGTATAATTCTAAATAAGAAAAATATATGTGCTTATTTTTTGAAATTGCCATGATTAAGTATTTAGGGTATATAATTAATGCTACAAATACTTATCCTACTAACTACATCTCTATTGTGAACATTGGAATTGAAGCACATATCTATAATTTTTTCAACTACCACTCTACTCAAATCATCATATACAAGACCACAATTTGCAAGATAAACTAAAATTATGATGTGATCATTGAGGATTTAATATATTTCCATACTCTACATAACTTACTAAATTATAACAATTATAAATAAGTTTATTCACTTATTTTTATCAGTAAACAAACTTTTTATTTTAAAAACTTACTACAAATTAGAAATCACAATACAAAGTTTAATAAATGTATACATTTTTTAACTGTCCGTCATCATGTTAAGTAATTAGTAAGATTAAAAGCAAATAAACTTATTATGTACACAATTTATAATTGAATGACGCAACATGAACGTTGTATAAATTTTAAATTTAAAACAAACTTATTTACAAATAAATGACAGTGTTAAATGTAGAAAATTAAAAGAAAATGTTTACACTAAGATCTAGTTAAAATTTTATTTAAAAAATTGGAATCTATTTTTTTTTTTAATTTATTGAACTCATCGTGGTTAATTTATTATTGGCGTCAAAAATCTACACATGCGATTCAATTCAACGTCTCATACTAACTCCAGCGTGGTGGTGGGTTCTAACCTGTAACTGTAGACGAGCGATCTCGCCGAATTGGAAGAGAATGATTGCAGAGAGATTCGAGGACGAAGAAAAATGGCTCGCGGAGGGTATCGCAGGGATTCAGCACAACGCATTCTTCATGCATCGCGCGCTGGTATTCTCCCATTTCTTCGTAACCTAATTCATTTCTCAATTCCTCACGGTTCGCTCTCGCAGGACGAAGACAATCTCAGAGACGCTCTCAAATACTCTGCGCAGATGCTATCGGAGCTTCGAACTTCCAGGCTCTCACCGCACAAATACTACGAACTGTGTAAGTAAAATCTTCTTCGCTTATTATTCGCATCGCATGTAGTGATGAATCGAACTTCTCGGTTTTCAATTCAATTGTTCGATTCGATTCGGTATTTCTAGATATGCGAGCCTTCGATGAGCTTCGGAGGCTGGAGATTTTCTTCAAAGACGAAAGAAGGCACGGCGTTCCGATTGCTGATCTCTACGAGCTCGTTCAGCACGCTGGAAATATATTGCCTAGACTGTAAGTGTTTTTTGCACTTTTTTCCCTATTGTTGCGTATCGAGTAGTACCAATGCTCGTGCTCATGATTTGAATTTGAATGATTGTGCGGTCTCTATGTCTGCGTTGGTAATTTACTGCCAGGTATCTGCTTTGCACGGTAGGATCTGTTTACCTTAGATGCAAGGATGCTCCAGTAAGGGATGTTCTTAAAGATCTAGTGGAAATGTGTCGCGGTGTTCAGCATCCAATTCGCGGTCTGTTTTTGAGGAGCTACCTTTCTCAAGTCAGTAAAGATAAGTTGCCTGATATCGGCTATGAACACGAAGAGGGGTAAGGCTATTATTTGGTTGGTGATGGATTGGCAGTTTTTGAATATGGCATGCTTGTCTATCATTTTATTCAGAGTAATGCTATATCCTATAATTATACCCTACTAAACCACAGAAAAAAATTAAATGAAAAAAGTAAATGTATGTAGTTTCTTGATTATATAAAAATATTCAGTACTTTCTTCATATAGTAAATTGAAGGGTCGGTAGGAGGATATTGTAGGAGGATTTATATATATTTTTTCTATCATTTAATAGTGGGGTAGTTATTAGAAAGTCACTGAAAAGATAACTTTTTATCTTATTCAAATTTTCTTCCCGTGTATTTGGTTTCAGTTTCCAATATGGAATATTGTATTTTGGTATTATTGTTGGGGCTGAGTGAACAAGAATTAAAAATTGGAGATTGAAAGCTGCCTCTGTTGTCCTACAGGGATTCTAATGATGTGATGGTTGCAGTTGAATTCGTTCTACAGAATTTCACAGAAATGAATAAGCTTTGGGTTCGGTTACAGTTGCAGCATCAGGTTCATTGAACTTCCTTAACTCTTTTCTAATCTCATCTTATGAGATGCATAGCACCACAGTACTTGCATGCCATAGCCATTGAGGTAAAAATAAATCATGAGAACATGATTTCTGGCCATGCAGGTGTTATGGTGCTTGTGAATCATGCTTAATCTTTGGCGATCCTGAGCTGAGGTCTTCAATTGGGATTTCTGGTCTGCAGGGACCCGTTCGGATAAGAGAGAAGAAGGAAAAAGAAAGGAACGAGCTCCGTGATCTTGTAATATAAACTATTTCCTGATGAAGCAGTGTGTTATACCTTTGGATAGAAAGATAACTTATGTGATTTTCTTTCTTTCCTCAAATTATTAGGTAGGGAAGAATCTGCACGTTCTGAGTCAGATAGAGGGTGTGAACCTTGAGATGTACAAAGACATCGTCCTTCCAAGTGTCTTAGAGCAGGTCTAATAAAGTACACTTTCTCCCCAAAATATAATTTTTCTCTTATTGTAACCCTTGATGTTATAATGTCTCTCAGCTGTCTAAATTGGCTTGAGCAGGTTGTCAACTGTAACGATGAGCTTGCCCAATTTTATCTTATGGAGTGTATAATCCAGGTTTTTCCAGATGAGTACCATTTGCAGACACTTGAGACGCTGTTAGGCGCTTGCCCCCAATTGCAGGTGGGTAGCATGATTAGATTGGAAACAGATAAACTTTTTGTGTGCTTGAGATTAATTATTTGATCAGTCAACCTTGTAGAGGCTTCCTATACTTGTGAATTTTTTTAACCCTTTGTTAGTATTATATTGAATCCCTTCTTGAGATTTGTTTTTTACATGTTTTAATGAGATATACATTATAATCCCCCCTGCTAAGGTTAAATAGTATTTGAAACTCCATGACTTTTGAATAGTTTGTCACATATTTGATTGGTCATGAGTTTAGGCAAAATTTGGTGGCGACTGCTGACCTATTCAATTACATTTTGATAACACCATGAATTTAGTGCATAAAAAAATTGCACATGTTATGGTTGATGACATGAACAATTGGACATACTTACAGTGCCTTAAAGAGATTTTAGTAGTCAATGTAATTTTTAAGACTAATTCAGAGAAATACTTTGCTTGAATACTGTACGAGTGAATTTTAATATCTCTAAGCATTTTGGTTGAGCATAAAACAAGGATTTTGAAATTCTGCCTATTGAAGTGGAATTTCAGAAATTCTTCAAGAACTGACTGAACTGTGTCGTCTTTCTTTCATAATCCTTTGAGTGTCATCATGGTCTCTTCAGAACTTTGAGTGTCCAAGTCGGCAGCATTTGTTCAAACAGCTCCAGAACTAAAGTTGAAATTGATACATATTTTCCTACTTTTCCTTTTTAAGACTAAATTATTTGTTTGTTACTTATTTTTCCTAGATTATTTTTTTATCGTGTATTCTCAGTTTGTATTTTAGATCTTCAATCCTGTTGTTACCTGACTCTGTACAAGCTGCAATTGTCTCTTTCTCCATTTCTCTATCTACCTTAAATGCGTATCAATTCGTTTTTTACTAATCTCAACTCATCATGAAAGGTTTTTGCTTCACACTATCAATTAATTTAGTCAGCAAATCATCATACATTAGCTATGAACACCAATCAATCATTTGACAATATTCCTAGTCCTTACACGGAAGCTTCTCATAGATCAATTCTGTTCTATTTATCTGATTTTCTTAAAGCTGATACACATTTTTATCTACTGACTGACTTGACTGTATTTGCAGCCCTCAGTAGACATCAAAACAGTGTTATCTCAGTTGATGGACAGGTTGTCAAATTATGCTGCCTCTAGTACTGAAGTAAGTCTTATGCACCTTTTTAAAAAATTAAGCTTCCATGTGTTATTGATATCATTTATGCCTCAGGTATTGCCTGAATTTCTGCAAGTTGAAGCATTTGCCAAATTAAGCACAGCAATTAGCAGGGTAAGCCCGATTTCCTTCAGTTTGTTAATTTTATTGTGCTTATTTTGGGGGAACCACAGAAAAAGATGTGCTGATAAAGTTATGGACAATGAAGGAACTAAATGTGATGGTGTTTTCCAAATGCTGTTTTCCGTAATCATAAATATTTACCTTTGATAATTTAGTACATGTAATGGTGCCTCTGCCCATTCCTTTAGTATGGATTTCTGTACAGGCCTTTCTTTTCCTTGTTTTAAGACTGAGTGTGAAATCTTATGCTTAGAAGTTGTACAAAAAGTAGTTTGAATTAAAGGTATCTTCATGGTTGTGTTAACCTGCTAGTTGTAACTTTCAAAGCTGAGGCTATATACCAAGGCCATACTGGTTCATTTTTGTTAATATATATAAACCCATAAAAAAATTCCTTTGTGGATCCAATCGGCATTACTTGATATTTGATATTCTGTGTTATAGGAAGTGCTTTTCAACTCTGTATGAGAAAAATTAAATATGGATTATAGTAATTTGGTTTGTTCGTGCCTACTAAATACTAGATATACCTTTTATTTTACGGACTATGGAGCTGCAATCCAAACCATATACCTGCTTTTGACTGTAGGTGATAGAAGCACAAGTTGACATGCCTATTGTGGGAGCAATTGCTTTGCATGTTTCTCTTCTTACATTTACTCTCCGTGTTCATCCAGATCGATTTGATTATGTGGACCAAGTACTGGTATGTTTTTCAAACATCAGAGCCTTTTTCTGATCTACCGTTTTTTGAGATGTGATATTTGCATCTTATCTCTAAGCTGCATTTTTTCTGGAATTTGTTCAGGGATCGTGTGTCAAGAAGCTTTCTGGAAAACCAAAGCTTGATGACAGTAGAGCAACAAAGCAAGTTGTTGCACTTTTAAGTGCTCCACTTGATAAATACAATGATATTGTTACTGCACTGACACTTTCTAATTATCCCCGTGTAATGGATCATCTTGATCATGAAACGAATAAAGTCATGGCCATGGTTATTATCCAAAGTATTATGAAGAATAACACTTGCATTTCTACTGCTGATAAGGTATTTTACTTTGCCTTTGACTCAACATAATAAAATTATTTCTATGTAACAGTGTTCATTATGCCTTTGCAGGTTGAAGTTTTATTTGAATTAATAAAAGGGCTTATAATGGATTTGGATGGAACAATTGTGGACGAGGTGTGTCTTAGAGTATTGTTATAATATCTTGGGATTTCGTGTACAAGGATAAAATTGTTCTGTATTACATGTTATATTAAATTATTTATTTAACATTTCTTTATATGTTTCACCAATAAGTATTCTATTATTATTCCCTACATAAATATAGTATTTGCCTAAGATCAGCCCTTTTTTTCTATCTTATCTGTAGGTTGATGAAGAGGATTTCAACGAGGAACAAAATTCTGTTGCTCGTCTCATACACATGCTTCATAACGATGAACCAGAGGAAATGTTTAAGGTAACAATGAGTGTATTCAGAGTCAAATTGAATTCCACTGGTATTTTTCTATTAAGTGCTTCGTATCTTATTGACCTTCAGATAATATGTACCGTAAAGAAGCATATTATGAGTGGAGGACCAAGGCGCTTACCTTTTACAGTTCCTTCTTTGATATTTACTGCACTCAGGGTATTCTTCCTTCACGATGTTATTCTTTCAATTTGTATCATCTACACCATCTTTAACATGGTTCTTGAATTGAATTATGTATGATGATAGTTTGAAAATTATATGAATGGAGTTGCCTGGTCTTGTGAGGTCCATATTCCATAATTAAAGCTACCAATGGTTGTACAAGGGTCCTATTAACCATGTACTCCACAGCTTTGAGACTAAGTATATATGTGAAATGACAAATACTTAATCTTTTCTTCCCACTCTTCACTTTTATTACCCCCTTTAGCTTGTGAAGTATTCTGTAACACTTGCAATATTTGTACTGTGGCATTAACTTCAACTTTAGATCTTGAGGTTTTATATATGTGATTTAATGGTTAAGCCTCATTATTTTTTTAGCCGTATGAGGGCTTTACTGGTGTCTAATATTATTACCCCCACTATCTTGTGGAGTATTCTGTATCACTTACAATATTTGTACTGTGGCATTAATTTCAACTTTAGGTCTTGATGTTTTATGTATGTGATCTAACGGTTAAACCTCACTTTTTTTAACCTTGTGGTGGCTTTAATTGTGTCTAATATTATTAGCCCCTTTAGCTTGTGAAGTATTTTGTAACACTTACAATATTTGTACTGTCGCATTAACTTCAACTTTAGATCTTGAGGTTTTATGTGTGATTTAATGGTTAAGCCTCATTATTTTTTAACCTCTTGGTGGCTTTAATGGTGTCTAATCTAATATTATTATTCGTAAGATTTTTAAAAATCCATTGAGTTTTCTACTTCGAATTAGATACTCAATAGCTGGGGGCAACAAGGTCTGAAAATATTACTTAAACCGTAATTGTGGGTTTTCTTTTTTGAGATTTGAGAATGATACATAAGAATGAATAACTCTTTTTTGCCTTTTTGAATCATATTTTGCTGCAGTTGATCAGGCAGTTGCATGGGCAGGATGGAGATATAGTCGGAGAAGAAGTTCCTACAACACCAAAAAAAATATTTCAGCTTTTAAATGAGGTGATTTAAAATTTACAATCTTAGTGGAGTGAACGACAATAATTATCTCTCTTTATAAGTACATGTGCACAAACTCAAGCATTTTTTATTAAACTGTCATGGAGTTATTTTATCTAACTACTGTATAGCATTAGCATAACTATCAAGTCATTTCTGATGTTTATATAACTTTCTATGCACCGTACATTGTTATCATGTGATAGACAAATAGTAGTTATTTTGTTACAGATAATTGAAGCTCTCTCTTCTGTGTCATTTCCTGAACTGGCGTTAAGACTGTATCTGCAATGTGCTGAGGTATGCTTTACCCTGCAAACTTGAATTATCTAATCTAATCACTTTCGCCTTTGAAGGTTTAACATTTTAGTCCAAGTGGGGAATTGATTTTTAAGGGCTATGCTCATGCCGGACTTTTGGCTACTATCACAACCACGAATTTTAATATTTTCCTTACATTATAATACCTATTTACCCTGAGTATGACATTTCCCATTTTGTGCAATTGTTTCAGTGTATTTTTTTTCTCACTTTTACTAATATTATTTTTATTATCATCAGGCTGCTAATAACTGTGACCTTGAGCCTGTTGCTTATGAATTTTTCACTCAGGCATTTGTATTATATGAAGAAGAAATTGCGGTAATTATTATAGAAGCAGTTCATTTAACATTTTCTTAGTATGACTAAGAAATGGCTTTTACTAATAATGAATGTTTATGCTGGTTTTAGGACTCTAAAGCCCAGGTTACTGCAATTCATTTAATTATCGGGTCTCTTCAGAGAATGAACGTCTTTGGTGTTGAGAACAGGGATACATTAACACACAAGGCAACAGGGGTATAGTACTGTTACTTGTTTCCATTTTTTCGCCCTTGTCCTTTTACTTTTTAAGAGTCTCTTTGGAGGAGGAACGATGACAGGATGAAAGGAGACCGGGTGTGCAAGGAACATTCTCTCTTATTTGGAGGTTTAAAACTTTTTTGAAGGGAAAGGGAATGCCAGGGCAATCATTCAACTTCGGCTCCTAAGTTACGATAACAAGGCTTAGATTGAAATAGTATATGAGGATTAGATTAAAATGTTACAATTATAATAAACCATTCCCATACATTTCCCCTTCCCTAATTATTCGTACATTGGGGAATGCAACCTCTTAATGTCATCCTACTTTCCTTTCCATTTTATATCCGTCCCTGGCTTCGTCCTTCCCAAAACGTAACCATCTAAAGTTTAAAATTCAGTATTCGCCAACCGTTATGAGTTTTCTCAAGCCAATGACCATTAGACAGATGGATTGTGGCAAATGTTATTAATGTTTCTGTGTATTGATGCCAAACTTAATATGGTTTTCTATCTCTTTCCACAGTATTCAGCAAAGCTTTTGAAGAAACCTGATCAGTGCCGGGCAGTTTATGCATGTTCTCATCTCTTTTGGGTTGATGATCAAGATGGTATTAAAGATGGAGAAAGGTATGCTCAACTGGTTTGATTGGGATAATTTGATCGGTTTTATGTATCTCTGCCTCTGCTTACTTATGTTTTATGAAATAATTATCTCCTTTGAATCAAGCTTCATGAAGTATTATGCGTGCCTCTGCATATTAGATGTACATTTTTAGAATTACTTAAAAATTGACATGGAATTTTACTGTATCCTGAAAAGTCTTCAACTTGTCATCTTTTGTCTTCTCTGTTTCTCTTGGGGTGGGGGTGTTGACTGTTTGATTACAGGGTATTGCTTTGCCTTAAGCGTGCTTTGAGGATTGCAAATGCTGCTCAACAAATGGCCAGTGTAGCAAGGGGTAGCAGTGGTCCAGTAACACTATTTGTTGAAATACTGAACAAGTTGGTTCCTGTTCTATAAAAGTGCTTGTTATACTATCTTCATGACTTTCTTACTGATGGATGGATGATTGGTTTCCAGGTACATATATTATTTTGAGAAAGGAAACCCGCAGATCACTAGTGCTACTATCCAGGGGCTTATAGAATTGATCATGACTGAGATGCAGAGTGACTCTGCATCAGCTCTTCCAGCCTCAGATGCTTTTTTTACCAGCACATTGAGGTACATCCAATTCCAAAAAGAGAAGGGTGGTATACTTGGTGAAAAATATGACCCTATCAAGGTCTAAATCCCCGCCTAACGTATCCAAGAGGTTAAGCATGTAATTGTCAGTGTTCAAAATTTACAGAGGTTTATCAGTGTTCACTACTTGTGCATTATAAAATGTTTGCATTTAAAGTGAATGATTATAAATCTTCATATATCTTCCTACAAATTGTATGTACTTTATATTTCCAAGATATTAAATGCATTCACTTTCTCATTTAATATTTCTTAGAGGTTTAGTAGATATGTCATTACTTTTGTTAAGTACAATTGGCATGTGCATATTATTGTTCAATTAAAGCTGTATGAATTGAATGTTCATTACGTGCTTTAACATGTTTGCTGAGGCGTCAAGGTCATTTTAAAGCACGATTAGAATTTGCTGTTTAAAGTTTCACTAGAACCATATAAGTGGGTTCACTCATAAAAAAAACTTTTTGAAGTTTCCATTCCTGCGATAGCAGTCTATCATTCCTAAGACTGTATCTTCTTGCACCTTCATATCTTCTTCTGCCACTACCATACACAATATGAAAATACAATTTTATCATTCCTATGTCATCCCCATAGAGTACATTCCGGATTATGTAATCTGGAAAATCATTTGAAAAAAAACTTCCAGATTACATAATCCGAAAGCTAAATAAAACTTTCGGATTATGTAATCCGAAAATTAATCATAATCATGCATATGAAAAAATATCAAAAAAGGATTATGTAATCTGGAAGCTAGTTACAAATTTGAAAAATGACTTTCGATTTTTGGAATCTGGAATATTATTGAGAGGCATTTTTGGAAATTCGAAAATATATGGAGGTGAAGAAGAAGGTATGGAGGTGCAGGAAGAAAGAGGCCATTCCTATTTGTGCTTTCTGTCGTACGTTAAAGCCCGGTTAGGGTTGAATATTAAAGCCCATGACCGGATTCAAAAGCTCTCAACATACCCAATCAGCTATCAGGTGTTCTCCTAACTGGTCTCATGTTATTTTATTCTACGATTTAAGGCTATTTTTAAGTGGCCCAAATATTAATAGTGTTTGGAAGAGGAATATTTAGATGGAAATTTATTTTATAAAGAATTTAAAATGTTTAATGACAATATATTGTTTGCATAGGAAACTTTAAGAAAATGGAAATTTAAATTTATTATAGTATTTTTCAGTATTTCAAATTAAGAATTTGAAAATTTTCTTACTTCGTTTCTTTCACATTAATGTTTCTATTTTTCACATTAAGCAATCTGAAATTTGCTAATGTATGCACAAAGTAGTGGATGAAGTCAAAATAATGCCGAGTGTGATCACATTCATATCAGCAAGTAATATTTGTAGATTGTTGACATAAAACAACAAATACTTAAGTTAGTAATTGTACACAATAGCATGAAATGTGATAAGCTAAGATCGTCCATAAATGTTGTGTTAGTTTTTTCGTCTGCAACAATGAATATCGAATTTAAGACTTTATTCAAACACTTCACATAGAACGAACGGTGTTCATCCATCGATCACGTGATATTTATTTGGACTACTAAATGTTGGCTGAACTAAACAACAGTCTTTTTGATGGTTGAACATGCTCCTTCCTTGCCTTTTGTTTCTTCTTTTCTTTTGGTTGTTGAATAACCACTTTGACAACAGCATCAAATACGGTTGCATTTCAGTTATGACGATGGCACGTGCAAGTATGAAATCCTGGCTAACGACCTGAAACACTCAAACGTATATGTCATGTACGGTACACCCATCCAATCTTTGGGAGGAATATCAATCAACTTTGTTAAGTCATCTTATCTTCCTTAACTCACAATCCTAAACCCTATATTTTAAACCTTAAAAAAATGTTGATTATGTTAAACACATATCAGACTAATACTCATAGGACACATATCAGTGGTAAAATGTCAAATTAAAAAAATATTTATTAAATTTTTTACAATCCTAACACGATTATAACATAATTTTAAAAAGAATAAATATATTTTTTTTTAAATTAAAATTTATTGTATGAACTTTTATTATGATTATGAAAATAAAGAACAAATTATTTTAAACCAGTCATGAAAAACATTTTTCTATTAAAAAAATATAAAATATATTTGTACACATAAATCTTTATTTATCAATTTTTATGATTTATAATTATATAATATATAGATCCGTATCAGTCCTATATTTTAAAAGATTATACATATTTAAAGATATTTTTTTTTATCAAAGTTTCACTGAGGAAAGAACAAGGTTTAATGGTTGTCAAATACAGAAAGAAATTGCTTTGAATTCTACAACAAAACATCATAGGCTTTGAATTTTATCGCAGGGCTCATGTATATAAACAAAAAAAAAACAATTGTCGTATAAAAAAATACATCATTCAGGCATGCTCTTGAAAATAAACTAGGCCTTGCCTCAATTCAAGTTGTAAAATTTCAAGTACCCTTTTACATGGGAACTTGCAAATGAGCAATTCATCAATGGTCTTCTTGCTCTGGCTTTTCATGCTGTAGACTAACCAATTGCTTGTAGATGCTTCCAGGTTTGGCCATGAGCCTCTCATGGCTTCCCATTTCAGCAACCCTGCCATTTTGCAGCACTACAATGCTGTCTGCATCACGAACAGTTGAAAGCCTGTGAGCTACCAAAATTGTTGTTCTACCTTCCATCAGTTTATCTAGAGCCTCTTGCACCAGCCTCTCTGATACTGTGTCTAGAGCACTTGTGGCTTCATCCAACAAAAGAATGCATGGATCTTTCAGAATGGCTCTAGCAATTGCAACTCTTTGTTTTTGTCCTCCTGACAACTGCACCCCTCTCTCACCTACCTCAGTTTCATACCCTTTAGGCATTCTACTGATGAATTCATGAGCATTTGCTGCTTTGGCTGCCTTCATTACCTCTATTTCTGATGCCTCCTCTTTTCCATACTTAATGTTTTCATAAACTGTGGTTGAGAACAAAGCAGGTTCTTGCTGAACCAATCCTATTCTCATCCTTAATGATCTCAGGTTTAGGCTTTTGATGTCACATTCATCTATCAGGACTGATCCAGAATCAGGGTCATAAAATCTCATCACCAAAGAAATCACTGTGCTTTTCCCTGAACCACTTTGTCCCACTACTGCTAGACTCTTCCCTGCTGTGACTCTGAGATTCAAGTTCTGGAATATGGTGATGTCAGGTCTCATAGGGTACTTGAAGCTAACGTTTCTAAACTCTATCTCTCCTTTTAGAACAGTTACAATCTTTGAGCTGGGATCATTTGGGGTGATGGAAGTTCTCCTTTGGAGAATGCCAAAAACTGATCCCAGTGCCTGTGATCCCTTGACAATGTCTGGGGTAAGAGCTAGTGTTTCTGCTATTGCCAGAGAAGTGATGATTAAGACCATGAAGGACTTCATGATGTCCCCAAAATTTGACTCTTTCTTCTTGATTAAAACTGATGCATACCAAAGGCCAAGTGCATAGGAGCAGAAAGCCAATAGCTGGGTTATGCCATAGCCAAAACCTGATATGTGGCCCCTTAGAAGAGCTTGTTTGTTGGGTTTGTCCAATTCAGATGCAAACTGGATTGAGATTCTATCTTCTGCGCCAAATGCAGCAACAGTTCGTATGTTGGCAATAGCTTCACGAGCCAAAGAAGTTGCTTTAGAGTAAGCATGGTTATAATCTCCTCCAAACCCCTTGAGAAATAGTTGCTGCAAAAATAATTTAAACTTAGCTATTCTTCTGTTGGTTGTGCACTGAAGAATGATACATGAATCACTTACTAAAATATGCAACATAGAAGAGCAAAACATTGGTGAAGTGGGGTTATGAGGCTAACCTCAGTGATAGAAGCTCCTATGAGAAGGGGAAGGCATGCTACAACCACTGCTGTTAGTTTCCAACTCAATGTGAAGCCAATAACAAAAGCTGTGACAGTGAGAGCTACATTTTGCACAATGGTTGAGAGTCTGTCAGCTAGAGCACTTCTCACTAATGTTGCATCCGCAGCTAGCATGGCTGTCAGTGAGCCAGTGTTGTTCTCATCCTTATCAAACCATGCAACTTCATTGTTCAGAATAGCTGCAAGGTAAATTAAAAGGGTCAGAGTTTTTCATGCCAGAAAAGTTAATGCATGTGATTATAGTAGCAAAGCTTTTGCAGCCATGAAGTACCTGAGAACATTAACAAACGTACACGGGCAGTGAGATGCTCTCCCATCAATGTATAGAAGTAGTGAAGCAGTAGATAAATAGGTATAGTGATAACAGCCACTCCAAGAAATATAAGAGCAACCCTATCTACTTCTTGCTTTATTTTAGAACTCTGAGGAGAATAAAATGCAGTCAAAATGTGAGTGATTCCAAGTGCAAAGAGAGGTGCTTCCATGCCAGCCAATATTGCACCTACCGACCCAAGTACTGCATAGGGCCACTCTGGAGTATTCAGTTTCAGCAAATCCAAAATTGTTGGAGCTGCTGAAGTTGTCTTTGATGGCAAGTGCTGATCACTTGATTGCAGTTCTCCTCTTGTGTCCAACATCAGCTGCTCCTCTAGGGTAAGGTTGTCTGAATGTTCTCTAAAACTAGAATTTCTTGAACTTTCAGAGCGAGATATTGATCTGGAGTTTGAGAGGGTTTGTGATGCCTGCAAACTTACCAGATTCACATACTCTCCATTGTTGGACAGCAATTCCAAATGAGTTCCACTTTCAACCACTTGGCCATTCTTCAACACAATTATTGTGTCTACATCGCGTATGGTGGATAATCTATGAGCAACAACTATTGTTGTTCTGTCTGACATTATTTTTTCCAATGCCTGTTGCACAATGAGTTCTGATTCAGAATCTAGAGCACTTGTGGCCTCATCTAAAAGCAATACTTTTGGGTTTCTGAGCACAGCTCTTGCAATGGCAATTCTCTGCTTTTGCCCCCCTGAAAGTTGAGTGCCACCCTCTCCAACCTGAATTAAAAACAAAATGAAAATTATAGTTTCACAACTAGTTTTATACTATTCTTGGCTTTTAGAAATAAATATATACAATAACTGATATATTGATGATATATTGATAACCTGTTTCACTATACAACCTGTGATTCATAATATGAAAAAAAAGATATTTTCGTTATTTCATGCAAAATAACTGAAATTTTAGGTAAAGAAATGGAGTTGTAAACTGATACAAGTTGTAAATATATCACTTTTAATGTAATAAAAGATAAATTTGAAATTAAATGTTATAAAAAATATTAAAATAATAGTATTAAAAATGGTAATGTGATTGTATAAAAAATGTGGACGGTAATGTATTATTAGCATAACCATCAACATAAAAAGGACTTCTATAAGATAAACTTGATGACTTTTCTATGTTTAGTAGAACACAGATATTATGCAGCTGTTGAAGATACTTATGAAATTGGAAGAAATTCGAGCAGTATTTATTTACCCATTTGAAGATACTGCAAAACTAACCTGAGTTTGATAACCATCAGGCAATGCTTGAATAAAAGAATGGGCATTTGCAGCCATGGAAGCTTGTATGACTTTATCCATGTCTGCATCTTCTTTTCCAAATAAAATATTTTCAGCTATTGTTGTTGCAAATAGTGCTGGTTCTTGACTAACCAACCCCATCTGTTCTCTCAACCACTTCAATTGAAGATTCTTTAGGTCGTATCCATCCAACAGGATCTTACCTAGTGAAAATTAATGCATTAACCTCTCCTCCTAAATATTCAACTCTACATTCACAAAAAAAGGTGTTTGTACTAATAACTAAATAAAAAGTTTTTGGTCTTTTTTTCATATGGCAGATGATGTTGTTAGTTGAGGTATCATATCTAACATGAAAACTTTTAAAAGAAAAAAAACTAAATAAAAAGTGTTTGGCGTAAGTTAATTTTGTCCCTACATTTTCTTCTCTCTACCTTGATGTATCATCACTCTTCTATCTGTTCCCACTTCCCATAAAGGGCCATGGAAATTTCAAAGGAAACCAACTCTTAAAAGGTAATATTAATTACCTGAAGTGGGGTCATAGAACCGTTGAATAAGGGAAACAATCGTGCTCTTTCCGGAACCACTGGGACCAACAACTGCTATAGTCTTGCCAGCACTCACTGAGAAGCTCAATTTTTCAAAGATCATATTGGATCTTGAGGAATAAGAAAAACAGACCTCACAAAATTCAATTTCACCAGTAACTAGTGGCACAACAGTGCCATGATCCAACCTTTTAGAATTGCTTGAAGCGGATGCAATCATGTTCATGATATTGGCTGCAGCAGCACGCCCTTTGGCAATGGAACCAAGATTTGGAGCAGCTTGACCAAGAGCACTTCAAAGAGAAAAAGCCAAATTTGTAACTATGTAACAAAGACACTGATACAACACGAACACGTCATTTAAAAACGTTATTTAAAGACACTGATACAACACGAACACGTCATTTAAAAACGTTATTTAAGAGAAGTGATGGAGCTTTGTAATCCAGAACAAAATTACCAGTTTCTAATGGACTTACAATCCACTAAAGATGACATTGATAATTGTTGTGAACGCTTTTCCTCCATTTGCCTTGTGATGCCTCACAAGTATGCTAGCATACCATAGAAGCAATGCCCAAGCACAAAATAACAAGCCATATGTGAAGCCTACTCCAACTCCTTTTGCCAGACCACCCTTCTTGCCCAAGTTCAGAGCATTATCCAGAGACTTTGAGTATGAACCAATTGCTTTCTCTTCTCCTACAAATGAGTAAACAGTACGCACTTGAGAAATCACCTGATCCACCCAAACATTGGGAAAGAAAAAGATATGTTATGCAAGGCATAGTTAAGGATAAAACACCAATTATGCAACTTCGTTATACCACAAATAACAACAATCAATCATCTCTAATCACATGAAAAAAAAATATTATTAAACAAAATCTCAATTCCCAAATATGTTTATTTACCTCTTCTGCAACCTTCCCAGCCTCTGCATAAGCTGCTTCACCCTTTTCTGATAAAGTAGACATGATTATTGTATAAGCTCCCCCAGCTAGAGCTATGAGTGGAACCACAGCCAAGGTGAGTAGTGTGAGCTGCCACACTGAGATAAATCCAATGGCAAATCCAACAATGAATTGAGAAAGGTAACGAATGGTGTGGCCTGTCTGCATTCAGCACAATAAACAAGAGCATTTAATCAGCTAAAGAACCAATCTCAGCAATCTTAAAACAACACATCTTCTTTGACTGTCACACCTTGTCACCAATGGCATCTTGTACCAGTATTGCATCACTTGAGATGTGGAAAATGATATTAGAATCCCTGGCTTCATTGTCAAAGAAATCAATATCCTTCCTTAGCACTGCCTGCAAATACTTCAAACGCAAACGTGCCGTTTGCCTCTCCCCTGTTTGCATCCAGAATGCTACCCCTGAAAAATAGTAGTAAAAAGTGATTATGTACTCAGTATATGGTTAATGCTGTAAAAGGGTTGTTGAGGAACACCCAGAAGAGTTAAAGGGCTAATGACAAGAATCTGCACTCCTACTACCACTCAAACCTAACTAGCTAGACTCTAACATCACCTGTTAGAGAGTTTGGAAGAGCATCAGAAGAGTTACTTTACTTAGCTAATGACAAAGACTATCCCTTGTTAGGATCATTACTTAGTGTTCCAACCTCAAGTCCATTGATATAACATCACATTAGGATTAATTAGTGCATATGAGGTATGAGGTATTGTTGGTGTTTCATCACGATTTTGTCCTTAAAAGACATATCAGTGGGTTAGAGAAAGAATGAGTATATAAATTACTCTTAACCTCGACTTTTGAGCGATGTGAGACTATATTGACGGTATCGGAACAATAATTCCAGAATTAAAGAGTTTACGATCCACAGACGATGTCACAGTATCGGAACAATAGTCCCAAAATTAAAAAGTTTACGATCCATAGACGATGTCACGGTTCCAACCTCAACTCCGTTGAGATAACATTGTTATGATCAATCACCGCTTCGATTGATTCTAGCGACGGACTTGAGGTGTGAACTCTTAAAAAGAAAGAAATGAAGTCCAAGTTATAAGATTTACCCATCCAAGCAGATACCAGAACAACTCCTCCAAGGTAGACCAAATACAAAGCATGCTGCAATAAACAAAAAAGCCAAAACTCACTTCATCACATATACACATAAAAAACATACAACTCTAACACAAACACGTTAGAGTCTCATGGTTTATAATCATGGACGTAGCAAAGATGGTGATAGCACCTCAGAAACTCGCGAGGACAATTTGTGAGGGTTATTGGAAAGATGTCCCAAAGAGTCAATCATGCGACCAAACAAAATGAAGAAAACAGGAAGAGCAGCACCGTGGAGACACGAACCAACACTTCCAAGGAACATCAAGACACAGTCAGTTGAATCAGCAGTAGCAAACAAGCCAAAAAACGACACACTCTCAGTTTTGGTTTGTTGGTCCGTTTTAGATGCCACGCCTTGTTCAGGAACTAGTTCCACTTCTGCCATTGTGTTTGAATGTTGAAGAAGAAGATAGAAAGATCAAAGAAAAAAAAAAAAGTTGCAGTGTGTTTTATGTTAAAGTTACGGTTGGTGTGTGTTGTTGAGTCTATTCCCGCCAATAAATACAAAGTGGTTAAGGTTTACTATGCCAACGAACTCTTCGGTTCATAACTATGTTATAGGAAAAATGTTGCATGGGGTGATAACGTTAATTATAGAGCCAACAACCTCTGTGCCGATTTTGTGGTTCCAAGAGCACCATGTTTGATCATGTTACCTGTCACTTCATGAGGCCATGCTTTCTTTGCAATGAGCTTCGTCACTTCACTTGATTTATGGTTGCTAATGGCCATCATTTGGATGGTTTTAATCCAAAGTAGTAGGTGTAACCCTCCAACAAATAAGCATAAAGAGATTGAGATTGTGATTGTGATTGTGATGTTCAGAAAGGTTCCTTCGAACCATGCACTTTGTATTCACAAACAAAAAGAGATGTTTTTCATGTGGAAATGAAAATCAAACTCAAATTATCATGCATATTATCTAAGTTATTTTTTAGATTACATCAAACTCAATTAATTCACTAAACTATATTTTTTAATTGGTTTTCTAAACTGAAAAAAGTTAATCTTACTAAAATTTAACTAAAAATATATACTACATAATAAAATATGTAATTAAAACATATTTTTATAGTCTATTTGAAAAGAGAAATGTTTCACGTTGTATATAATTTTTTTAACAATAGATTTAGAAATAAATATATATAATAAAGAGTAAATTTATAATTAAATAATAAAAAATATTAAAATAATAATGTTGGAAGTTGTATAGAATCTGTCCATTATAAATTTATCCTTACTCATCTCACTACAAGAAAATCATGAAATATAAATCAATTTGTAAAAATCAAAATAATTAGTTACAATAATAACTAAATTAGAGACAATTTTAGAAACTAAAAAGAAATTTGATTTCTAAATTAGTTTCTATTATTGTTAAATAGTTTCTAAATTGATATCTAATTAGCAACCAAGGTTTTTGCTAGCAAATTTAGAAACTAAATAATTGGTAGTTAAAACCTTGGATACCAATTTAGAAACTATTTAACAACAAATAGAAAATAATATAAACTAATTTAGAAACTAACTTTTTTAGTTTATAAAATGGTCTCTATTTTAATTACTATGGTAACTAATTATTTTGGTCTCTAAAAATTGGTTTCTATTTAGATTTTTTTTAGTGTCTCAAAATTAGTAAATAGTTTGCGAACTAATAAAAAGTTTATGTGAATATATTAGAAAGTTAATTAATACAAATTAGAACATTTATATAGGTATCTCATTATTATTAAGTCACAATAAATTGTGAAGCTAACTGAGTAACTAATATGATCCATTGAATAACACTATATAAATTTTACCTAGTGAATTTTTTTTCATAAAGTGTGTTATTGACTTTTCTCTCTAACTAGCTCAAACTTTGTTGGTCACATAGGGTTTGACTTCAAAGAGCCCTTTTTCTGCATTCACATCTAGTTGTCAAACATTAATGCTCCATAACTTTCTACCTATGTTAAACCCCTTTTGCTTCTATATACTATTCAATCTTCAATAAAACTTTATCTTTTGAGTCTATCACTTAAATTAATTTTAAGATATTAATTTCTGAATTTCTATTAGAAGATATATTGCATTTAAAGAAAATAGAAAAATGATACACTTAATGGAATATACACGTACATAAAGTTTATGGTGTAGTCTTTTGTTTATTCACTTATATGTGTTTGCTAAAAATAGCTCAGATTTATTCCTATGTACTTTTACGAGAGAAACATAAGAAGGAGAAATTATATTCAAATTTCATTTTTCTTTATTTAAATAACTTATACATAAATTTAAAGAAATTATATGAAATAATTTGTATAAATTAGTTTATACATAAATAATGTGAATCAAGATATATGATTTTATCCACTATTCACCATTAGTAATCAATAAGATTCACATCTATGACTTTTAAAAATCTAATTTATATTTTTCTTGAATACTATAATTTTTAATATACATTATTCTCCTAACTCTTTCTTCCTACACCTCCATACTTTCTTGTGCCACCCCCATATTAAATATGAAAATACCATTCTATCTTTTTTTTTCACCTCCTTAGATTTGAAATAATAATGGATTATGTAATCCGGAAGCTAATCACAAAAGACTTCCGGATTACATAATCCGGAAGCTAATTCTGAATTTAGAAAAAGACTTTCGGATTATGTAATTTGGAATATTGAAAAGGGTATTTTTGGAATACAAAAAATTTATGGAGGTGGCACAAGAAGGTATGGAGGTGCAGGAAGAAGCAGCCTATTCTCCTTCCCTAATTCCTTACCATGGTAACTTCAAACATTGAATTTACACAGCAACATAAAAAAATTGAAATTGGGCTAGAAATAAAAGAAAGGGAAACCACCAGATTGGGCTTTTGTTGTTTTCATTTAAGAGCCCAACCGGGTAAAATAAGGTAATTGTTTGCTAAACAAACGCCCTTCAAAATTTCAAATTTCTTAAAACCTAATTTTGGAAACCTCAAATTTCACGAAAATAAACTTATGATTTTAAAAAAAAAAATCATACACAAAAATGAGCAAAAGTAGAAATAAGTATATATGAAAAAATTGGTTACTTTGAACTAACCCACTAAAATCCGGGGTTTAGATATTATTTTTTAGTTCAAATTAAATGTGGACTATTTTGGCTCGATTCAATAATAATAATAATCCAATATGAACCTAGTTTGTAAAAGTTAAAATAAAATCAATTTTTTATAGAATTTTAAATAGATAGGTAAAGGCAAGGCAATTTTTTTATAGATCTAAATTAAATTTACACATTTTTTTTTATATTTTTTTCAACTTTTAATTGGTTAACCAACTTTTTTAAAAAATTTAAAGGAACGAGAGTATTAAAATGTATGTGCAGATCTTTAATTAAGAATTAGTAAGAGTAGATTAATGGACTATTTGTTTCAAAATGTTTAGGTTCTCAAATAAATTTTTATTTTTTATGGAACTTTTTAAAGATATTTGAGCCTCTATTTTTTCAGACATTTTTTTATATATTCAAATATATAATTTTAATATCATATGAAAACTTATTTGGAGCCTTTATCTAAAAGTGAAACATTAAATTATTAAATTTCATGTCAATCATACATGTATATCTAAAACTATATTTTCCACTTTAAACGCATATCTTATTTCTTAAGAAAAAAAAAAGTGAGACACAAAACAAATGCACCTTATAGATTACTTCTATGATTCTTATTTATGAAAATAGACCGTTAAAATATATGGATGATTTTTCAGTATAAATTGTTCTTTAACTTTCCGTTTTAATCTTTATATTAAAAAATTGTACATTCTAGTTTCTATTAAGAGATATCTTTTTATCTAGTTTTGTCTTTTTTTATTGTTTTTCTAACAATATAAAATCTAAGGAAGCTATTAAAATATAAAAATTATTTATATAAAAATACATTTTTTAGTATAAAGACCAAAATAAAAAAAATCATGAAAAATGGTGAGCTAAACAAAATAAATGCATCAGCACAGTTTCATATATCTTATAACATGTGCAGGACAATGACATAATCTCATTAAAATAACCAGAAAGATTCACTATTATCATAATTGATTAATGTAACATGTTAAAAAGAAACTAAAGTTCATTGTTTTGTGTGCCCAGATTAAAAAACACTGATGGTGCACACAAACAAAACAAGTAAACACCATTGATAACAACAACAACAAGGAAAAAAACTTCATCGTACTCTCAGATTTCGTAGGTTAATTAATTACCACACACTAATCTTCAATGTGTTTCTGCATTGCAACTAAGCTTTGATCTTCTCACACAAAACTTTGGCACTGGCAAACTGCTTGGTGGTGGTGACAAATTGAACACCCAACTTGAAAAGTCCACGTTTTCAGTGCCATATCCAAATCCTTTCCCTGCCGTTGACCTAAACGACGACGTATAAGCCACCGGAGTTGTACGAAGCCCCATTGTCGGTTTCTTCGTGAGTTCCTCTCTCATGCTCTGCTTTGGTTTTCTGTTGGAAATTTCTTTGCCTCTGTTTTTCCCCCTGTTCACAACACTTGCAGAAACTGTGGGTAAAGGAAGCAGTGGCGGTTGCTGCTTTTGGTGATGACAGTAAAAGGAAGAAGACAACTCAAATGGGTAAGAAGGAGGAAGATTCATGAGACCTGCATAGGTTCCAACATTTATCTCACAAGGATTTGACATGAACTTGCTTCTGCTGTTCTTCTTCTGGATTTTCATTCTGTTTTGCGTGTTGTTGGCAGCAAAAACTCTTTGTTCATCCTGGTGTGGCTTCAAAACACCATTCATTTTTGTTGCCACAACAACACAAGGTACCTTTTCTATATATAATCCTTATTTATAGAAGAGTAATTAATGCAGAACTATTATAAATCACAAAAATAACTTTTAAAGCAATTGCATGCTTAGACTCTTTAATAGTAAATGTGATCCTTGGTTCAGAAAACAAAATAAATTCAGAAAAATGTTATTGTTCTAAACACTTTTCTTTAATCTAGTGAGATGTGTTTTACAAACAATTTTTTTATATAATCATCAAATATATATATAAAATAACAATTAGATTGAAAAGATGAAGAGAACAATTTTGGTAAGTGTTAACCACTTAACCTATATATAATAGAAGATTTTGATCACATGAATGGATCTGTGTAGTTATTTTCTATGCATGCAGTGGATCTACGTAGAATTTTCTTATATTTTAATTAATATTTCGGAATGTTTAAAAGGAAGTCACCGTTTGCTGCGGTCGGTTACCGGAACAGAATAGTGTAGGACGGTGACCGCCAGAGTATTGAGTGCCGTTGGATTATGTCCTTGGGAATAGCCGTTCAGAAGAGCGTGACCGTTGATTCATTTCTTGAACTTGATGATCAAATTAATAACTTCTTTAGTGTGTGTGGACATACTTTTTAGTTTATTTGTCTTATTTTATGTAAAAATGTAGGGTTAATTATCATTCATATACAGTGGGAATATAAATATTTTTTATATTCTAAATTGAAAAGAAAATTAAATTGGTTTTAATATAATTATCATAAAGTTAGCAAGTATATAGACATTTAATTATATATAATAGATTGATTTTTTACTATAGAATTAAGAATAATGCACATAGTTTATATAAGTCTCTCTGTAATTAGTTTTTTTTTCTTCACAAAAATAAAATAACGGAATGCAATGACAAAGAATAGAAAAAGAGGTAATTTTACGAGAAAAAAAAAACAAAAAAATGTATTTAAATTTAAAATAAAATATAAAGGATGAAAAATATTTGTAGTGGAAAATTACAACACGTAAAATATATATTTCATAATAATGTTAAAAATTAGAAAAAGAAAATGATGTAGAGAAGTAACCACACCATTATTTATAATATTATTTATCGTCACATGGCTGTGAGTTAGGACGGTGCCTTTGCCCCCTATCCTTTTCGCCACGCTTTCATCATGTCTACCACTTACTCTCTTCAAAATCACACCTAATATATAATTACAATTTATAAATAGTTATATTGTTACATCTTTTTTTTTAAATATTCAACATTTGGTGAATAGAACGATAATTTAAATAGTAATTAAATAAAAACAATTATAATTAGAATTTATTTTATCTATTTTATTTCTACTTCATAATAAATTCATAAGAATACATTATTAAAAAATATAAGAAAATAATAATATAATTTAAACAAATTAATATGATTTTAAATTTTGAAAATAATGTAAAAATGAAAATAAAAATATTTTAAAAATGGACAACTATCCATTTATTCTTAATTTATGTTGTATACACTATTACTTATCATTGGTTTTGCTTGTTTTTTTTATTAACAAATGTATTTTTCTTTTATTTTATAATCTTAGGTAGCAGTAAACTAGCATTCACTTCTTGAAAATGTTAATCTTTTGAAATTAAGAAAAATTAAACAACTCTTTAAAAATAAATTTACTTTTATTTTCATTCTTACTTTTGATTATCCGTTATGGTTTTAATTCTTTAACATAAATAATTAGTATGATTTAAGTTGTAGAACTACATATATTCATCTTTGAGTACAATCCACAAAGTATAAATTGGAATAACACTGTATCCTAACATCCTTCTAGAATCAAATACCATTCTCAAAATATACAAGCTTCATCAAGTGGAAGCTTCCTAGAATCTCAACAAGATAAAATATGAAAGAGTGAACCAACAGTAAAATTGTGCCTTGTGATCAATTGGTCATGATCACAAATATGAAACAGCCTCTTTGCATTTGCAATGGTAAGAAAGACTCTGCACAATGACCCTCTCCATAATTTTGTACAGTGAAGAGTCTTCAGCACTGGGATACATTAATTTATAAACTCCTTTTGAATTGCTTTGTTTCATGCCCTTAAGTTCAATACAAGATCTATTTATTGAATCAGCATGAAAGAAAAACAAAGACTAAATATAATATAAGAGGAAGCTCAGTCCAAGACACCCTTCCTTATGAAAAAGAATATGATTAGATGATGAAAAACTGTTCTTCCTATCCTTCATTTGCAATTTCATCCATGATCAAATCCACCCTTCTGCTTTTGCTTTACTGCTGTTTAGTTTAGCAGTTGTTCAATTAAAATGGTTACAAAATAGGCATGTTCAATATTTGCAAGACATCTTTGAACTCAAAATCACGTGTCTCTCTGTTGAACCTCTCAACCAGCTTGTACCTTGTATCATTCAAATAAAAAGACTGAGCAGTTTCCAAAAGCCATTCTGCCTCGGAATCAGTAAGCTTGCTGGTAAATACGATATCCCCTCGGATCAGTACCAAATCCTTGCTCTCTGCAAATTCAGTGTAAAAGGAGACTGTAAAGTAGGGAGATGCTTGTGTTCCCCTGGCCTTGTAATCTTCAAGACCTGTAAAAATCATGTGTGGCGTCTGGACTACAACAAAATAATGAATATGTATGTGAGACAACAATGAAAATGTTGAAAAAGAAAACAATCAGAAGAAATAAATCTTTGTTCCGACATGTTTTATACATTCCATTTTTTATAAGTAGGAGAAGATTTGAAAGAGGAAGAATCATTCTTAAAATCTCCCCAATTTATCCCACCCACGATATTCAGACTCTCTTTCATAAGAGATACTTGTGCTCCTAGTCCATCTTTGTCTGTCTTTCCAATTTTCCATCTAATCCTAGAACCTCAACAGTTTCCTAGAATGATCCTTTTCTTTTTCATTCAGTCTTTCAAGTTCTCTCATATACTCACATCCAACAAATAGATAATATCATTATAATACCTACATAAACTGGGGAAATAATATTTACATTTCCATCTTTCCCAAATACAAATCATCAATCAAGTGTGATATAGTTTTAATTCAAAACAATTATTAATTTTTACAAACAAATAAATAAGTCTTTTTTTGTCAAACCTTGAACAAACATTGTCGTGTATCCACTTCCCCTCCACAGAGGAATCACAAAATATCGGCTGCCAAGGATAAAAGAAAGTTGAGAACATGAAATCTAGAATACCACAAATTCATAGTATCAATATTGATATAAATAAATACCATTCTGAAGCTCTATGTTCCAGCAAGTGATAAAGTTTTGCTTTCATAGTTGCTCCAACATGACCTCTTCCTATGTGATACTGAAATAAAATCAGTCAAACCATATATTTAAAGATACAATAACAAAAGCATATATGAATAAATAATACATAAGAAGAGCAACAAAACTAAAAGTAGGTTCAAAGGAAAATCCTAGAGGCCCACACAAAGAAGAACAGCAGAGATCATCACCATACTTCTATATGATCATGGACATTTTGCCTATATCATACTAATCACACACAAGAAGGCCTCCTGTTTCCCATTGATCAACTAACTGCCCAAATTTTCATTTGTTGTTTCCTTTTCCATTCTTCCTAGAGATTATATCCTACTTATTTACTCCAATTTTTTTTGAACTCACCAAAACCTGAAAAATCTAACAAGAAGAGCAGTGGCAAGCACAAAACCAAAAAAAAAATGTTTCACTTAAAACCATAAGATAAGCTTAAGTAAACTGAGTTATGAAAGAAGTTCAATTCATTTTACTTGTATCACTTTTCCAGCCAGCTTCAGACACAACACAGTCAACAAGTTTAAATGGCATAAGAACAAGTAATCAATGAGACATTACATCATCCCAAATAGAAGCAATATCTTCAGGATATCGATCTTTCAGTCTGTGGACATCTACAATAGTATCCAACGGTTTCGGTTGCAGAGGGTTGAACCCAGAGGCGAACTTCGACGTTCTACAGAATCCAATCGAACCCCATTTCTGGAAATCGCACGGAATATCCGGTTGATGCAATTTCGCAGCGGCTGCTGCAAGGGGAACCGCAGAGAGAGACCGCACAGCAAAAGGGTCGTTGATGGAAAACAGGTTTTTTCTGACCATAGAGGCTATGCTCCTCCAAATTGTGGAGTTTGTGTATACCCTTTGCATTGTGGAATCGGAGAATGAGGAAAAGAAACGAACTTGCAAGAAGAAAATGAAAACTGATTTAGCAAAATAACTACTAAACAAATCAACGCAAAATTAGAACAGATTGCTAAAATTGGTACACGCGAAGTGAAATTGCTGGAGCATTACACGAAGTGACTGGAGAATTGAGCGGTAGAAGAGCAGCGGAAGAAAGAGGTGCAACAGGATTTACACTATGTCTGGAAGAATGAACCCTAGAATTATTGTTATTACTATTTCATTTTTTTCTTATAACAACAAAAGATAAAAAAAATGTATCATTATAATAATTATTAAAATAAAAAATTTCATTAAATTATAAATAAACATATAGTTTTATTGTAGGCAATATTTTTATGGTATAAGTGTTTTTTATTATAGATAAATATTTATCTTTAAAAAATAGTTAATTAAAAGGTAAAATAATAAGAGTTTATGCATATTGAAAAAGTAATTAAGAGAAAAAATACCTTTTATTTAACTATAAAAAATAATGCCTGTATAAGTGTTTTTTTATTATAGATAACTATTTAACTTAAAAAAAAGTTAATTAAAAAGTAAAATAATAAGAGTTTATGTATATTCAAAAGGTAATTAAGGGAACAAATCTCTTTTATTAATATTATGGTATAGGTAATTTTTTTACTGTATAGATGGTTTTTTGATTGGAAGTAATTATTTGAACTTTTTATCTTAATAATATGTTATTTACAAGAGAAAGACAAAAAAGTCAACAGCATAATTTATTTAAAAAAATTATAGAAAAACCTTGAAAGAAGAATGTTTTTTTCTAAACCAAATTTAATTCATGGAATCAATTACATATAAGAAAGGTACTAACACAATTTTCTTTAATTAAATGTGTAAAATAAATACAATACAACGTTTAATTTATTTATTTTCTTTCTAAATAAAAAATATGTATATAAAATATCAAACTATTCTTTCTTAGTCTGTTGAGGGGAGGGAATGATGAAAAATATGTTTCCGTTAACATATTCATAATTGGTTTACAACGGAAAACATAGTTCAAAGTTAACAACACAAGCAAAGCAACTGTTATGTACAAAGTTCCAATGCCCATTGCCAAGTCCAAAGTCACACACGTGTTTTAGCTTTCTAGCGTCTTACAGTCATCGAAGCTCCCTTGTTCTTGCCTGATAGCATAGCAGCCTGTGACCATGATGATGGCTTGAAGCTACCAGCTAGAAGCCTGGAGGCTGAACTTGCACAAATTTTTCTTCTTTTTGATTCTAGCTCTTGTTTTCTCTTATCAGACACAGACACTCCAGAGAAGATGGATTCGGCATTGATCAATGCCCTCTTGTCCTTCCTATTCTTGTCAAACTTAGTTGCAAACTTCACTCTTTTGGCTGTGGCAGAATCTTCTTCAGTAGCTGGTAGAAGTCTTATGCCAAGGCCTCTTTTCTTGGAAGCATTCTCTTCTTCAGCAACTCTTTTCTTCTGACTCTGAGAAAATGGACAAGTGTTAAATAATGTTTCTTTTGTTTAGAGCAGGTTGGCAATATTATTTACAAAAGAAACAATATACTCAAGGGTTAAAATGAGCCAAGGAGTATACTCTTAGCCGGGCCCGTAGAGTCTTATTGAGAGCATAGTTATCTGAATGCCTGGTATCAGACTGCCTCTGGAGACGTACAAGCACTGGTTCAGATTCCTTCTTTTTCTTCAAGTCTTCTTCCTGGTGTTCAAGGCGGTAAAATGGATCTGCAAGCTTACCCCTCTCTAAA
>Ga0123342_1000891_pt1 | contig 49587 bp, 23 predicted proteins | sample Turbeawhitnodule_FD_89960 | JGI IMG/M metagenome (GOLD analysis project Ga0123342, IMG submission 89960) | Root nodule microbial communities of legume samples collected from Mexico - Turtle bean Mexico white nodule | ecosystem: Host-associated > Plants > Roots > Nodule | place: Mexico: Nepantla...
AGAACTAAAGGTGGAAGATGCAGGTATTGCTGCTTTGTTTGGCCTGGAATGCTTTGCATGGTTTTGTGCTGGTGAGATTGTTGGAAGGGGATTTACTTTCACCGGTTACTATGTCTGACAATATCCACTTCAAAGTGTAGATTTTATCACCACTTATATCCTCCTAAAGCCAGCTGCTCTGGACATAAACTGGATTATAGCATTCTACAAGGCAATTTTTGTTATTGAGTTTTTTCGTTTGGGAGAAAGGTTTAAACCCTAGTGGTTAGCTTTCATAAGTCATAATAACCCCTTGTAGTTGAAAGCGGGATGAACCTTACGTTGCTCTCTTGTCATGATGATATACTCCCGCAATTCTTTTCATATTTTTCTCATGCTTGTTGTTTTCAAAAAATTTATTGCTGTTTATTCCAATCAAGTATTAAAACCAAAATAAAAATTTGTCCCAGAGAATTTATATAATACATTTTTATAAACTACGTTTTTTTATTGTAAATTAGTGTTATTTGTTTCTCCTAAGAAATGTTAGGATCCACTTATTTTTATTTGTTAAAGTTTATTAAAATCACAATCTTTTTTGGATTTCACATACTATTTATTGAACTTGCTCATACTGTTATGGGTTTTTTTAGTAAGTTTTGGTTATAGGAATTTAGTGTATTTAGCAATTTTCTTGTTGATTGGACTTGGTGAATAGATGCAAAGGATTATAGCCAAACTACTTCATTATTAGAGCGCAGATGCATTGTTACTAAGCAAGTACACGTGCAAGATTATGGTACGAGACAAATAGTTAAGGGGTTGTGGATTTTATTATTTTTTATTAAGAAAATAAAAATATAAAATTTCAAGCAATGATAATTGAGTGAGTTGAGTGAAAAAAACTCCCAGTAAGCTAAAATAAAGTTTTTCATTGTGATTACTCTTTATTCTGTTAATTAAGTTACATATATTTTTAAGAGTTTATTTTAGAAATTGTTTGGTCTAACTTTTCCTTTCAAGGAAAAAAAAATGGGTCAAATCAGATTTAAAACCTGAGAGTTAGAGTCCTAGTAGGATTTGCTTTCACCCGAACAAAAATATAACATTTTTTGTCTTTATTATAAATAAATTAAGCATCAACCCTAATAAAGGCAATATAATCTAAATGAACGTAGAAATTCATAAAAATTTAAATAGATAATAACTCCGTTATAACTTAATCACTTTTTTTCTTCATCGTTTCCATTATTCTAATACTAACATTTCAAATATGCAATTATATTACATAAAAAGTTCTCTCGAACATAATAATTCAACTTGAATAATAGATGTTTATTTGATAATTAATTTTCAAAGCTAAATGAAGTTATTGATTTTCTGAAACAAAATTAAAAGCATATTGTGTACCGATTATATATGTTTTCTATAAATAATTTTTATTTGGTATGTCACCATTACAATAGTTAACAAATGTGTAATTGTAATAAGTTTTTGTGAATAATGAATGTGAGTTGTATTAGAAAGTAATGACTAAACAATGGTGAGGTTTGAGAGTATTCTTTATGAGAGTGATCATTCAATAGCTTTTGTGTTAGGTTAAGGTATTCATTATATTAAGGGTAGACAGCACATTAACCTAAAGTGGGATAATCATACTTAGTATCATCACTGTATTCAAATTATTGCAAATTTTCAACATATATAATTTTACCCTAAAGGAACATGGATTAGGAGGAAATAGAACTTATATATTATATATAAAATATTAAATGTATAAAGAATCGTTTTAATTTATACAAACTTAAGCATTTTTAGGATTAAAATACTTTAAAAAAATTGAGGAACTAAAATCAAAATTATTCTAAATTTCAGAAACTAAAATATAATGAAATATTTTTTATTTTCATTTTTTTTAAAGAAACAGAATAATATACTATTAAAACGTGAGATTATATATTAGGAGTGGTTCAATAACATCTGATAACGAATAATTTAATAAGTTTAACAAACTTTTAATATAATAGACTCTAAACTACTCTCATATCATATTAAAAATGTATTTTATAAAAATTACTTTATAATATAACTAAACTTTATAAAATGGCACTCACTTATATATTATTAAATAAAGATATATTTTAACAAGATATATTTTAACATTAATGTGTGTTGAAATTAAAGAACGTGAAAATCTGTGGAAATGAAGAAAACGAGAGCATGACGCGTGTCTTATGCAATGTTATATGTTGAATTGGAGGTCGCTCTCAATAACTTTAGTTTAAAAGGTGGAAAAGTTTTGTCGCTTAAAGCAGTGATAATAGTTTTACCAAAGAAAGTGATGAGAATATTATAAAGTAAGTGATGACAATGAAAGTGTGTATGGTCAGACTGGAAAATAGTGTCACTCTTATTCAACCAATTCACCATTGGGGTGATTAGTCACATTGATTGACAAAAACCATGCAACTCAAAATTATTAACATTAATTTCTCAATTTAAATCTGTTTATCTATGCTTAAAAACTTACAATTTCTACCTTCAAATCTAAATTATTATCCACCTATCTCCATACTTTATTAAGTACAAAACATATTAGAGCGTCTATATATTATATTAGTTATTTTGTGATGTTTAAATTTAATTTTTGTGAATATACTATGTTATATTTTTGTAGTTTTATTTTAATATAAGAGTCATATTTTTATTAATGCTTTATTTCATTGCTAGGATACATATATATATTTGTTAAAAAACTATTCTTATGATCTAGGATTTTATTTAAGATTTTAAATTTTATTTTCTTATCTAATGTAAGCCTACTTTAATTGAGATTTTTTTATAAAACTCAAATCTTACTTTTATATATAAATTGTGGAATGGAAATACTCTTAGTTAGAGTATTTTAAAAAACAATGTATCATTAAACTAAACAAAATCAAGCAAAAGAAATAATAAAAATTTAGTTAGTATTAAGAAGTAGATTTTAAGTTTAACTCAATCTCATAAAATTAATTTATAAGGTGAGGTTTGACCCATTTATATATTATGAAATGTATTAATCTCTAATCGACGTGAGATCTCCAACATCTCCCTCATGTCGATGCTGTCAACTCGTGCGTAAAACTATATATTATGAGTGGTTCGATAACGGTTCGATAGCGGGTGACTTGATAAGTCTAACAAACAATCGTTAGTATAAACTAAAAATGACTCTAATACTATATTAAGAAATGAACTTTAAGTATAATTCAACCTCATAAAATTGGTTATAAGGTGAGATTTACACCCACTTATATATTATAAAATATCATAATCTCTAGTTGACGTGAGATTCCAATGGTTAGAGTATTTAAAAAAAGTAATGTATCATTAAACTATAAAAAAAAAAATTTATGAAATGAGAGCTATGATGGAAATTTGAGTTGGAACATAGTATGTAAGAGTTAGGTGGAAACATGATTCGAAAGAGGTTATTGAGAATTGTTTAGTAGGAAGGGTTTGGTGAAGATGAGAAAGAATATTGGTAAATGAATAAGAGTTGAGATGGAAAAGGGGAAAGCAATGTGTGAGAAGATGATTAATGATTGGAGTCAAATTAAAGGCAAGCAACCTTCCATTTTTTAACTTCTAAGCTCCCTCTTCATAAACCACACTAATTAATTACACAAAATCACAAAGAGACAATACAAATAAATTTAAATAAAAAAAAATGTGTTAAAAAGTTGAGACTTTGAATGAAACATGGCATTGTTAGGGTTTGGAGTGAAAGACAAAGACATGTTGTGCTCACAGAGAGACGCATCCCGCAAATTACGACCCCTTTTTAGATTTTGTTTGGTCTTCATCCCCACTCAAATCATCCAGTAAGAAAATCCTAAATTTTTATGAAATTTTTATTTTTATAAAATATTATTTAAAAAAAAAATCAATTTATAACTGTAATTGTTTATGCTAATATGTGAATATAATCTCACATCATGAGTTGAGACTAATGACCGTTTATATACTTCATCATCCCTCAATTTACTGAGGTGCCTTTTAAAGACAAAATCGTGATAAAATACAACCTCCAAAACGGGATACCTAAAATGCCATGATTGATTATAAAGATGTTATCTCTTAAAAGGTTGAAACAGTAATATAATATAATACAATTTTAAATATATATTATTTTTTTATCCCATTAATTTCTCACAGGTGATGCAAAATTAATGTAAAATAGTTTTGTATATTTGCATTAGTTATAGACTGACTTAAGTAGGTTTAATTTTTTGTTTTTTCTGTGTACAAGTTTAAAGTTGTTTATTTGTTCTATTTAATACCCAATGTTGTAATTTTTAAATATGCTTTTACAGATTTTTTTTTTCTTTATTACACAAAAAAACCCATAACCAAGGCATCTCTTAAATCTATTAATTTTTACTTAAGAATACAGAAATAAAGGATTGAAGTAAAAAAACTAAAAGATTTTATTAAAACGGGAAAGTTAATAGTGACGCATTGGTGTGATGTAATATAAAGTTGAAAAAGAGTCTAGCGAATATATCATCTACAAAGAAAAAAATAATAATTATAATTTTTTACAAATCTAGAGAGTGAATCAAATTATTAATTATTTTTAAATAAGATTTGTATTTATAAATTAAATTTATGAAATATTTTTATAGTAAAAAATCAAGATGAACCGAACCCAAACTTACTAACCAAATTTATAGACTCAAATCACAAAATTAAATTTACAAACCCACAATAAAATTTCTTTAAATTTAACAAGCAAAAATACATATAAGTAAAGAATCACCAATCCTTAATTTTAAAAAAAATATATAAATAAAACGTAAATAAAAATAAGAATCGAATCATTTCGATTTATTGCAATACAAATTAAATAAAACAAAAATTAAAGACAAAAAAAAATCACTTTTTGTTAAATGAAATTGTATCTGGAATTTAAATTTAAAAAAAGTTAAACCTATTTTAAATGATTTAAAATATTCGTGGTTTAAAATTATTGACCAGTTTAATTTTAAATGGAATTTTAAATGGAAGAAAATTAATTTATTCTTGAAATCCACGTGAAATGAATATCCCAATCACAAATCTTGAATGTAGTCAACTCCTAGATTTTACACATCTGAATCGTAAAATATTTAATTATGATTTTATTTTATCCATAGGTAACATAATGCACTCACTCACCTACCATTTATATTTGGTAATTTTTAAATAATAAAGCAAAAAATAAAAAGCTAGTCAATTAAGTAGTCATAATAAAATTTCCATAAGCAGCAGAACGACGTCGCTCGGGAGGAGAAAACGACGTCGTGCAGTGTGTAGGCGCAGTAAGAAGATAAAAGAAGGAGACACAGCGTCGGTGGTTGTTAACCGCAGGATAAAAAGATTTGCAAGAGAGAGAAGAAGACAACACAACGAAAGAACAATCCAACTGCTTCGTATATAAGCCATTAAAGGCACAAGAGAAACCTTGTATTCTATTTCTTTCTGCAAACCTCAAACAAAAAAAAAAACATTAACATAAGCATAATCCAAAAAATATATTAAAGGAGCTAAGAGAGAGAAAACACACAAAGGGGAATTGGTGGGTGGAGGCTTTTCGTCATCAGTGAGAGGCTTCCATGTTCACCACAGCCATGCCAGAATCCATTGATTCCGTTTCATTCGACATGGAGAAGATCTACCTCGGTGGAAAGGTCCCACCCATTTCATTTCTTCTCTTTTTTTCGTTTCAAGTTTTAATCTTTTTTTCTTTCTCTTCGAGGGGTGGATCCACTTCCTGCTTTTCTCAATTGGGTGTTGTAACTTTTGTTGTCTTTTTTTGTTCTTGCTGCATTATGCAGCATTTTTGGTTCCTGGATTCTGCTGCTGCTGAATGAAGGAGATGCGGGTCCAAATTTTATGTGAATGGCAGTTTTTTTTGGGGTCTATTTTTCTTGGGCTGGTGTTTGCTCTTAGGATCTTTGTTGGGATTTTTTTTAAAAATGAACCAGAATGTTTTCTTTTCATTCATTTTTACTCTTAAAATTCTTGGGGTTGTGTGTTTCCTTAGTTTACCCTTATCTAGTTTCTTTATGTTCTTTCTTCGAGTTTTATGTTTATCATATCTTCTGAAAATTTGATGAGGGAAATAAATAGCGGATCTGCTGTGCATTCCTTAGTGTCATTTGCCACGTATTGTTTTACTCTTCCATCCTCCGTTTATTAAGCTATTGGTTTTTCTGGGTATTTGATCGTCTTGTTGTTCTCCTCGGTTTTCATCTGGGGATGAATTTTATCCTTATGGGCGTTTGATATGATTTGGGTGATGTAGAAAGTTTTATATGCTTTGAGTTTTTCTGTTTTTTAGGAATACACATGTTGGCCATTGAATGAGTTTCAGTCATTCTTTTCCTTTTAAAAGCCAAAGATGCTCTCCACTTTTTCTCTGTCTCCCTTATTATTATTATTGCTGTTATTTTCTTGAGCATAATATGATTGGAATCTGGAATTACTTATTCCACTTTTCGGTTAGATAGTGATATCAATGTGTTGTTATTGCTTGATGGTTTGGGTTGCCAAAAAAAGCAGCAAGAGCACATGGGGAACCATGTTAGGGGCCGAATAGCTTGAAAAAGTTCAACGCATGAATTTTAACATTACTCAAATGGAGTGTATACTAAATAAAGAATATCCCTTGCTCTTGAGGAAGGTTCTTTTCATTCCTAAAAGTTCCAACTTCAATTTTGGTACCCTTTTCTCATTCTACCATTCATTTTGGATGCCGTTTCAGGAACATCATATTCGAACTGGCTGTGGTTCTGTGTCTGTCATAGTCTATGGGGATCCTGACAAACCAGCTCTGATCACTTATCCAGATTTGGCCCTAAATTGTAAGCACGGCCAATTTATTTTCTTTTACATACTTCCACTTGTTTCAGGATTATCTTTTCTTTTTACCACCTGTTCCTGAATTTGTCTGAGTTCCTTTTTAGGTTACATAAATGATTGCATTGTTCATGTGTATCTGGAAATAATATTCAATATTTGACTTCTGTGTATTGGGGCAGATATGTCATGTTTCCAAGGATTATTTTTCTGTCCAGAGGCAGCTTCTTTACTGCTTCACAACTTTTGCATATATCATATCAGTCCTCCCGGACATGAGGTTTGTGAGTTGATAAATTTGAATGTGTTCTTTATTGCATTTAGAACTGAATATTATTATTCACATAGATTTTCCTCTGGAACTTCCACAAGAGTTCTTGCAGTTGGGAGCAGCTGCAATTTGTTGCGAGGATTATGTTCCTTCTGCTGAAGACCTAGCAGATCAAATAATCGAGATCCTCAACTATTTTAGGTAGCTTTCGTTTTTCAGAACTCTTTCCTTTGGAACTCTATATAAGTTGATCTCTTCCTTTGCTTCTCTTCTTTTTCTATATTTACTTATGGTATGAACTATTTTTCTCCAGGCTTGGTGCAGTGATGTGTATGGGAGTCACAGCTGGTGCTTATATACTTACTCTTTTTGCTGTATGTCCCTCCTTAACTTTCAAAGGAAAAACTGTGCTTTATCGTTAGTGCTTTGCATTCTTGCACTGATCAACTTATTAAGTCAGTTTCTTTATTGATTCACTTTTCTTTTGGTACTTACAGATAAAATATAGGGAGCGTGTTCTTGGTTTAATACTAGTGTCTCCCTTATGCAAAGCACCTTCTTGGACTGAATGGTTTTATAACAAGGTTTCTTTCAAAGTTCTTGCAGGTTTTTTCCTTTTATGAATTCTCTGATATCATAACTTACTATTTTGTTATTAAACCTAAAATTTTAGGTGATGTCAAACTTGTTATATTTCTACGGTATGTGCGGCTTGCTGAAAGAGTTTTTACTTCAGCGATACTTCAGCAAGGTATTATAATGCAACTATGCAAATCCCTTAGGTCTGCTGCATTCCCTCTTATTTCAAATGTTGAGTTTTCTTGGTCAATTTTGATAGGAAGTCCGCGGTAACGCAGCAGTTGCAGAATCAGAGATAGTTCAAGCTTGCAGAAAAGTTAGTGCTAAGTGCTATGCTAATTTTGCTAAAAATGTCATTGTTATTCCTTTTCTCATTGTTTCCTTGTTCCTTGTATTCACCTTGTTCTATACATCTGTTCTTTTCCAGCTGCTTGATGAGAGAAAGAGAACAAATGTTTTGCGGTTTCTTGAAGCAATTAATCAGTAAAATTTCCTACATATTTGCATCCTTATTTGACATATATAGTATGTAAAGTGGAAAATTTACCACTTTGTTTTTCCATATTGCAGGAGGCCTGACATTTCAGATGGATTGAAAAGACTAAAATGCCGAACACTTATTTTTGTTGGAGACAGTTCTCCTTTCCATTCAGAGGCTCTATACATGACTTCAAAACTTGATAGGAGATATAGTGCCTTGGTTGAGGTATGTGCAATGTTGTGTAAGAGTGCACTCTAAACATGATATAGCAAATGGTACATGTTGTAATATTTTAATTTTGAAAGCAACTTAGTAAAGTTTTGGATCCAACACAGAAGTTTTTTTTTATTTTTTTTAACAGTAAAGAATAAATAAAATAAAATGATACACTTTAAGGGTATTATCCTAACCCTTATACATACCCTTCAGGAATGTTACAACCCTTATACTAAGGAAAATAAGTTTTGGATCCAACACAGAAGTTATGTAAAGTTTAGTAATAGTAGTAGTACTACTACTTGTAATAGCAGTATTACCATAGTCTATGTTTCAGTGTGTGATTAATAACTAAAATTATGTTATTTGTTTGTGGTTTGAGTGATTCAACATGTGGATTGAAAAGGTTTTTGCATTTTGCAGGTGCAGGCTTGTGGATCAATGGTTACTGAAGAACAACCACATGCAATGCTGATACCAATGGAGTACTTTTTCATGGGGTATGGGCTTTATAGACCAACCAATTTCAGTGACAGCCCAAGAAGCCCACTGAGCCCATCCTGCATCTCTGCAGAGCTCCTCTCACCGGAAAGCATGGGACTGAAGCTGAAGCCCATAAAGACCCGTGTATCACTGAAGGTTTGAACATATAAAAATTAATAATATGATAATAATAATAATGATAAAAGCCTTTGACTTTTGTAATTGGAAGCAGTTTTTCTTCAAATTTTTTCATTTTTAAGAGAGGGAAGGGTTAGAGAAAGGTTGTAGATAGAAGTGAAGGGCACGGACAGAATACATGAAATACATATAAAACCTAAAAATAGGTAAGAGAAGTCGCTTTGATTCATTTGTAGGTTTGTGTTCAATAAAGGAATCGTTGAGCTGTATCTGTAAATTCCACATGGACTATTAATTTATTTATCATTTCTGAAGACACATGTTTCCCATTAATCTTCCCATTTAACATTTTTTAAACTTAGAGTGGAAAATTGCATAATACATTATCTAATAATAAAAACATTATTAGCATATGGGCCCCGCCATTACTAATATTCTATCAACTTATAATGATAAGTTTATTTGAGCGTGCGCAAGCATTGAATTTGTTGGTATTAAGGTAATGCTTTAATTATGAAAAGTGGTGACTAGTAGTGTGTGGTACGGTGCTGTTTTTTGACATTTTCTGATTAGAGAAAGGATCGGAAGACAGTGATGTTTCAACTCACTGGTCTTGTTTAGTTAGGGAAAACGATGATCTTAAGCAATTCCATAGATTTGTGTGCTTGAAGGTTTTCAAAGATATAAATGCTTTCCAAGATACGAAGGATCTTTTCCAGAATTTTGAAGATAAACACAAAGGGTTCTCCTTCAATGACATGCATCCCTATAAATCGCCTTAGTAAGATTGCTGTAAAAAAACTAGGTGATTTAAACCATCACTGTAACTAAATAAAAAATACATAACTTCAAACAGTACCCATGTTATGTTTTTGCAAGATTTGGATCGTACATACACAATTTGAGACACTAGGTGAGTTTAAGGACATTTACACTTCTGATTTGTCCAGCACTCAATAGAAGAGAGAAAAAGTTGAGCGATAAGGCGTGGAATTAATTAACTGTCCAAATAGTTTTTTCTATTTGACAAAATCATGAAAAATGATTATTGGATACTTTGGCTGTTTACACGAAAAAAAAAGAAGATAAATAATTAATATAGTTAATAATATTATGTGATAAAAAGAAAAATAGAGAGAATATCGATAACGCGTTTGAATTTAGGTGTCTAAAAATAATCGTGTACGAACATCTTTTGTAGGAATTCCTTAGAGATGCAAATTAAAAACACAAGTTACTTGATAGAGACAATGTTTTTTATTTACATTTCTATAAATAGAAGTTAATCTAAATAGGCATTGAAGAATTCTCATTGCAATAAACAACTTAGGGTGCTTCAATTCCATCTCTTTTCTTTTATATTTTCTTTACTTTGATTCATCTAATCACTAACTTTTAAATTTCTTTTAGTTAGGTTACAATCAACTTTGATTTAGTTATTGTATAATTCATTCTTGCTTGTAGTCCTAATTCAATTTTGTATAGTCTAAGCTTGGAATTCGGTATATACTGCTTGTATGGCACTTGTCTCTTTGGTTAGTTGTATGTAGGCATCATTGTTATAATTGAACTGATGTGACTGAACGTAATGTCCATGAACTGTTATGCATATGACCGTGTTTCCTTTAGGGGAATGAAGTTAGTATCAATGGATTGTGATGAAACGTGCTTGTTAATGGGGTTGACTGGAATGTTGAACTGAATACTTTATGTTTTATGTATATATACGGTGCATACATTTATATAAATGGATAGGAATGTTTTTGTTTAACTTAAAAGATTTTTTATTCTATTAAGAAATGAATTTAAATTTATAAAATGTTTAAATTTTTTATTGATATGGAATCTCTAACACCCTCCTCACGTCAAGACTACTAACTCATGCATCTAACTCATGCATGAAACTATATATTATGAGTGATCTGATAACAGTCAAATAACGGAAGTTCATCCAAAAAAACAATCATTAGGTTTGAATGAAGTGAAGAGTTGGGTAGAGATCTATCATTTTACTAAAGAGTTAATGTGATGCCTTGGTCAATATTTTTACAAGAGTTAGAGAAGAATCCACTCCAATTAGAATCTATAATTTTAGCTATATAAAGAGCTGAGTCTTAATTGTCGTGTTTAGTTGCTTCCATATTACTTAAAAAAAATTTGGCTATGAACCAAAAGATCTCAATTGTATTGTTTTATTCAATGATAGTCAAAATGATTTGGCATGCAAGCATTATACTGTTTCAGATATAAATCAACTTGAGTTTTAAGTATTTAATTTTTTAACGACTTGTTACAGTCAGTGTGAACAAGGAATGCTAGAGATTGTGGTCTTATTGATTAGGTGTGATCAATCCTTTTAGTAAAGAGTCACATGAGATACCTAACACAATATCTCTTAAAGAGTTGGAGACTAACTTACTCTAAAATCTATAATTTTAGTTGCTTTAAATAATGAACGAAGTCCTAACTTTCATGTTTATTGCGTTCATACTGGTAAAAATAAAAATTGTAATGAACCAAAAGATCTCGATTGTATTATTATAATAATTGATAAACAGTTTGGCATCCAAGCACTGTGTTGTTCCAGAATTAATTAACAGGAGTACTATAAAATTTGAATTTTTTTAACTACTTACTACAATCAGTGGGAAGAAGCAATGCTTGAGATTGTGGTTATTGGGGCATAAAGGTGCCACATATGATCCTCTACCATTGATATACTGTAGTTATAAATGGTCCGTTGATCGACTAAATTATTCTTCAAATTTAATGCAAGTAAATGTATTTTTCAATTTTTTTGGGCAATTAACAGCTTCCTTTTTATCAGCACCAACAAGTAGTCTTTTTAACACAAGAGGCAATTAGGAGAAATCTTACGATTTAAGCACTTCTAATTTGACTCTCAGAACCTGCTCCTCTATAACATCTGAACTCAACATTTGTCAAAGAAAACGTAACTACTGCCGAGTTTGATATGGAAATGTTTGTATAAAGGATCTTTTTTTATTTGGGAGGAGACGGGGATTTAGAGTGCAAAGAAGATCATTTTAGACACTAGAGAGGTAAACAGCAACTTGCATTCTAATATTCATAAAAAAAAAACTAGTGATGATGCAGACCTGTTCACATAAAGGAAGATTGAAATAAGCTTTTAGATTTCTAATCCATTTCTAGCATGAGATGTTCTTCGCTGGCCATGGTGCCCCTGCCATCACCCCCTCAATCTCGCCTATTTCCCTGGGGCACTTGGTCATATTGTAGCAACCAGCGGCAGTGACGAGCTGAGCACATCAAAAAGAAATAAACAAAGTAATTATCAAATAAGCTCATCTACCACAATGAAAATGCATTTTTATAATGAAATAACACTTGTTTGGAAGAAATTCTAAAATATATACATGATATTACCCTCTTCATAATCTAAAAATAACTTATATACAAGTTAATTTTTTTTTAAGGAAATTAAATGAGATAACTTCTACAAATTAATTTATGTATTAACTAATTTTATTTTATGATGAAACTAGTTCCAATGATCACACCAAACAATGAAGAGTTTAAAATTAATGACCCTAAATGAGAAAGTTGCTTTTATCATGAAAAGTCAATTAAAACACAAATTTCAAATCACTTTATAAGTATCTTTAGTCAAGAAAGAGTGTGCATGTCCCACTTGTTACAGAGAGAAAAAATATGACAACTCTTAGCAGTTGTGATTTATGAGAATATTTTACTACAACCATTTTCTCTTATGTCCTGTTAGGAGTATTTTAAAGTTCACTGGATCATATTTAATTACAAATATCCCGTGATCTTTTATTAAAGAATAAGAAAATCATGTGAAATTTATAATTTAGTATGCAATTTAATCTGATATTTTTAGGGTTTAGGGTTGAATATAGGATTGAATATGTATATGTTGTTACGGGGTTGAGAAATGATAAAATAAAAACTAAAATATAGTATAGAAATGATAAGCTAAAAACTAGGTTATCCTTAATAAGGTTCAGTAGTAAATGGAGGAATACCACATCACTCTCAATTCGAACTCCACCAAAATCTTTATATCTATTAATCACTTCCTGGTTCAAGAACTTGGAAGTCTTTGGACTATTCATGGCAGGAAGTAATAAGGCGTCAATAAAGTAGCATCCAGGCTCCACAGTGATAACCTACAAGTTTATAAATGATAGGTGTCAGGGGATCAGGGATAAGAAATGAGGAAAATCCGTATTGTATTAAGTGTATAAAAATAAAAGACTTGGACCATATAATAACGTTTACAAGCATTAAAATGAAAGGAAAGCAAATCTGAGCAGTTTGGGAGCGCTCAGTTCCTCCCAGAACAAGAGTCCGACCCAATTCACGCTTGCATTCCTCTGTTACACTTCCCCCCCAAACTTCCTCGTCACATGGGTCACACCACACTAGCCAAATAGGCAGTTAGTAGTAGCATATTCTCCCTTCTCCTATACACACGCTTAATCTCAACTTTCTATTTTGGGTCCTCAAATTCATAAGTATACTTCAAAAAAATAGGGCATTAACTAATACCAGGGTTCACAAATTGCAATAGTCACTATTTTGATTTTAACTTCACATGTTACCACCGTTGAGATAGAAACTTGGAGCAAACTTGGTATTTGACAATTTGATGCTCCCAACCACGTATGTAATAGTGGAAGGGATGAACACTATGATCTTTTGATTAATCAGGGTTTTGGTCGTAATTCGAGTGTTAAATGTGTTGTAAATGTTTATCCTTGATCTTGCAGTAGTTAAATCATTTAGTAGTGTTTTAGTGGATTAAAAATAGTTTTAATTTGTAAAAATAAAAATTTTAGTCTTGTTGGGTTTCTAAGAAAAATCATTTTAAATCATTAAAAGTTTGTTTTAATTCATTACAAAAACTTAACCACTTCATATGAAGCGGTGTTGTTCACTACTTTAATCAATTAAATCATGGTTTTAATCAACTAAAATTACTTAATCTTATCTACCGCAAGTGTTAACCTTTAATCGATCAAAATCATGTAAAGGGCATACTTCAGTGGTTTTTAATCCATTAAAAGTGCGTTTTAATGGATTAAAATGTTACATAAAGGCAAGGTCATGCTTTTTAATTTAAAACTACCAAATGTTGCAATTCTTTAGTGAAAATCTGTTAAAATTAATAAAAGTTCAATTCAATCCCCCCTCTTTAATTCAGTCCTTATTTCTAACAAGTACATCTACAAGACACAAACCATCATTCCAATGAAGACTTTGGCAAACACCTATAGTCCATGAGATTGTAAGTACCAATCACTTTGGTTTACAAATTAAAAAAAGAAACCCCACTTTAGTTCCTAATTTATGATTTGTTTGAACAAGCTTCTCCAAAAGGACTTATGGCAGCAGAAACACATAAGAAAAAATGAATTTAACTTCTTCATAAGTTAAAATTAGTTTATGCATAAGCTAATTCATAGAAGCTCTATCATATTACTTCTCCAATTTTTTTATATTTTTAATTAGTGAATAAGCTAATTTTAGCTTATGGAGAAGTCAATTTCCTTTTTTTCTTCTTCATGTTTTTCTCCTAGAACTCCTTATGAAGAAGCTTATTCAAACGAAGCTCATAAAACATCATTTACTTTAGTATGTAAAGACAACTAGATGGCTCAATACCAGAAAAATTTAACTCTCAAACATAAATCATGAAGTTTTAGGGCACTCATTATGCCAATTTGAATCTAGTATAACCCAAAGCAAAACATCAACTACTATTATGCTTCTAATCAGTTGCGACTTGCTACTAAAAATAATTCTAATTACTGAAAGAAACCATAACTGTACTCACCATTCCTTCTCGGAGATCTCTGGTTGTCCGCAAAGATTTTAATCCAGGTTCCTTTCTTCTTTCCAGGCTCTGCAAATCGGAACAGTGTTCCTAATATGATATATGAAAAAGGTGTCAATACAATATTAACTACACAGGAAATTAATTAAGGGGAAGGGGTAAGCTTAAAATGTAACTGCAGATTAAAATATAAAACACCTTTAAGTAGCCTCCAGGGTCATGTGTATCAAGACCAAGGAAATGCCCCAGACCGTGTGGCATAAAAACTGCACCCAAGCGTGCAGCCATCATGTCCTCAACATCACTACACCAAAATTCAAAAAATAAGCAACTTCTTGAAAGATCCTACAGATTGTATCAAGATGAAATTTAGCCGCCAGATATAGAATAACGCAAAATACATTACCCCAAAAGAATGTTTCCCCTCTTTAGTGACTCGAGAATAATTTTTTCAGCCAATCTGCAATTTTAGAAAGGGTATGAGCATAAACAAGGAAAAATAACATGATAGAAGTGTATATTATTAGTAGTTCGAATATTTTATTCTTTTACAAAAAATAGATGGCTCATGGATATTTGGTCAACTCATTCTGATTTTTTATTACCTCTGTATAAAGTCATTGTTTTCAACAGCAAAGTACAGTATCACAAAACGCACACTTGTCAGTTTCACAATGCAATCTAGTGATGGCTATCAGCTAAATTTTCTTAGGTTCCCAAATCAAGACAATGACAGTAATTTCTCAATCAAGCTGCAGACGTTAAAATAAATGCTTGGGACTGCATGTGCACAAATTACCTCCGTTACAATTCGGTTATATACTTATATTCCAATCCACCTATTTAGTTAAATAGTCAACAAACTTTCCTCTCAAGGGAAACACTAATAACAACCCAGCTATTGGCACTTCAAAGTAGAAACCAAGCATGGCAGACATTTAGTTGCAAAAAAGAGTGATATGTGTACTCAATCATACATGTGCATATCAACCCAGTTTACTCCAGGTTTCATTGAAGATATAACAGCATTATGAGCATCTAGCACAGCCTGCATAACATGAAGAGCAACAATAAATAAATGTTGAAATAAATGCTATTAAAATCAATCCAGAGGTACACAGAAGTTGAAATTTACATTGGCTGGGCCATACTAACATTCACATGAATGTCTAAAATTAAGCAAGCCCACCCTTATATAAAAGTAATGCATATGTTTGTCCGGGATTTGCTCTGCAAATGCTTGTACTGGTACAGTTTGCATATTAAGTAAGAAAACATAAAATATTTTTCCTTTGACAAAAACGGTTTTTTGAGAGAGAACTTACATTATATATAAGAGATTGATCGCTTGTAAACTTTCCATTTATCTGCACCACAAATTTAAAGTTGAGTAAAAAATAATTATTCTATTAAATAGATGCCAAGATAACATTTGACCCAGCTTTTTGGCTTTTCTCCTCAAAAGTAGAAACTCCTTCAGCTAGCTTTTTTATGGAAGCTCTATATTTTACTTTTCCTTCAACAAAATAGTTTATTTTCATTTTCTAGCTTTTAAATTTTATTTGGTATGCCTTCACCTTTTGAGAAGAAAAGCCAAAAAAAATTAGGTCAAACACTACCTAAACACTATACCTTGTGTATGCACAAAAAAAAGAGTATGAGTTAGTATAGAGACAATAATGAGACGACAGCAGTATAACAAATAAATACATGAACAGGCAAAGAAACCAACTGCGGTGCAATTTTAGCATAATTCAGTGACATTGCTAAAAATGGCAATATGCAGGAAGTGGGAAACTAAGTAAATACTACCAAAAGTAATTCTTAAGGGAAAAACTCACAGGGAAAGAGCAGGTTATGTCAGACCCATAGAAATGGTACTCAGCTCCCATATCAAACAGTGCCATGTCTCCATCTTCTAATGTCTGCAAAAGAGTCATGCTTAAAAAAAATAAAAAACTTGAACATCCGTGAAAATAAACAATCATTGATAATTCAACTCAGACTATAATAACTTCACCTCATTTTGTTTATTAAGGAATAAAGTTTTCAATATTTAATATGTCAATTAGCCAAATCCAAAGTCACAACATTATGATAGCCAATGATAATGACTTTAAAAGAGGTAGAGCACGGCCAATGATAATGACTTTAAAATAGGTAGAGCGGGGGAAGGGAGGTACTTTTATGCCATACCTTGTCATTAGGAGCTGCCGCATGGCCGTAGTGAAGAACAGCACTGCATTAATACACATATCATAGCCAGACCACCCAATTTCTGATGAAAGTAGCTACTATTTAAAACATAGTAAACATAATAACTCTATCCCTAAATATAATACTCTTTTACCTAATTCACACCACTTCAGAAAATTAGTTAATTTTGTTAAAAATATTAAATTGTCAATAGTTACACCAACTAAATCACCTTTTCCCACTTAATTAATTTCACCTAACTAACTAATTTTGGAAAGAAAATGGTAGCATTGTGATCGGTTCCAGTTATCTTCACCAATACTGGAGGGGAGAGAAAGAGAGACTTCCCAATATCTGTTATTTATGGATTTAAGGGTGTTTGTTTAAAAAAATAGTCTTAAAGAAAGGGACAAGTTTTAGAAGAAAAAAAAAGTCTCGTATTTAGGGATAGAGGTAATATTTTTTTCCTTTTGGCAAATCCATTTTAATTACAAATGAGCACCGACTATGAATTGTTAAACCAAACGTATTTCAGAACCACATTTATTGTATCAGAATTCAGAAATGTATACCTATTTTCACCAGTAGCGCAAATACATGTATAGGAGCAATGCCGACATCCACCATACATGTAGGTAAGATGAAGAAAAATGCTTTCAAGCTGATACTCCTTCATTCCCACCTTAGTTTTTCTCATAACCTGTTTCATTGTCATGTAAATTACAACTATTACGAAAGCATTTTTACAGATCATATGTATAAAGTCATTCATACTTCGTCATTATTACAGATCCTTCTACTAATCAATCAATAATGTAACCATGTAATGCCCGCCCTAAGTACAGATGGCAAATGAACCCGTTCAGTGGGTATTGTCCAAACCCGTCCCAGTTTTGACGGGAATCCCCACATTGACTAGGTACCGGTATTTTTAGGTCATACATTTGATCTTTTTACTTTATTATAATTATTTTACCTGTATCTAATTGTTATTTGATACTCTCATTTGATAATTATAGAGTTATAATTTCTTTCTTGATATTTAACATTGGAGAAAAGAAAATATATATCCTTTGGACATTAAATACTTGATAATATCATGTTTCCTTTGCTATGATTTTTACTTTGTATAAAAAATTATTTAATTAATATTCAGAACAGTAAAGGGGTGGGTATGGGTATACACTCATTCTCCGATGGGGATGGAGATATGACAAAAAAATTCATACCCATTGGGCATAGGGGTGAGGATAAATTTTTATGTAGCGTATGGGGATGAGATAGCCAAATCCGCAGCCGCCCCTGCCCCATTGTCATCCCTAGCCCTAAGATATTCCTGTTTCAACAAAAAAATATGCCAAAAGTTTTGGTGAAAAAATGGGCAGATAACCAGGTAAAGGAAAATAGTACATTTTCTGCATGTTTTGTTCTATACTTCAACTATTTTTCATAGTCAGTTAGTCTTAAGAAAAAGTCATTACAGGCAACCTAAAAGTCATTACAGTTAGTCTTAGACTCACGCGGAAGATACTAAACATTAAACTGTCACAATTACAATACTAAAGCCTATTTCCTCCTATAGATCTTTCATAAGCCTCAAGTACACTTTGCATAAATGTTAAAATATGTACTAAATAGACAAACATAACTTTGGTAGTTTAAGATTAATTACCTCGATATGAGCTTCGGAGCTTATATCATTGGCATACTGAATAAGCTCAATTTCCAGCTTTGACTTAATGACACGGCATTCAGTCAATATAGGATGCAGAGTTGCCAAATCCTTATCAAACTTATCAATGCCCTAAATCAAAGTTAAAAATATACAATAAGAATCAGTTTTCTAAGATATGCTAGCTACAGTATATGTGCTACCATATCATCACACAAAAAACAGAATAGCATTGGTAGACAAGAGGTCTTATGCAATGACAGCTTGGAGGTCAGAAATAATATATATCCAACAGATCACCCACTGTCCTAATCAAAACAATTAACAAATGCTCACATCAAAGGGGAAGAAAAGGAATGGTTAGAGTTGAGAACCTGAAACTCGGCCGGTTTAGAGAAATTATTGCTATCTGTATTAAGGCCATGCAAGAGAAACAGTATTGGTTTTCCCGCACCCTGGTAATGTTGTTGCAAAACACTTCCAATTTCATCTGAAAAGAAAGTTGTGCTAACCATGTAGTGTTCCTGCAGATGAGCATGCATAGATATGAACGACTAAACAATAACACGGCATGCAAATCCATTAAACATTTATCATTGGAAGAGTTACCTTAAAATAGGATAGTTGCTTAATCTCCCCCAACCAAACAGCATACTCAGAAGGTAACCTGGGAGCAAACAGGAAAGAGTCCCCAGTCGCAACGTCCTTCAAAAAAATAATAAAATGCACAAATCAAAACTACTAATTTCTACAGCTTAACGTGATCGTGTTTGCGTGCATTACGAAAATTAAAAAGAGATTAGCACTAAAGATTTTTACACTACCAACTAATTAGATGTCACCTTAGATACAATACAACTTACAAAATAACCATCACAGAAGGCAATATTCTTACCATACATGTTAATTCCTAACTAGTTTTAAATTTTCCGAGCATTTAAATGAAATTAAAATTAAAAAAAAAAAACATAATAAGATTGTAACGGAGAAAAAAAACGAACAATAGCTCCATAGAATCCAGGCTCTTTCACTCCAAACAAGTAAGCGAAGTAACTCTCCTGCCTGCGAAGCCAGAAGCAAACAAATTAGGGATCGATAGGCAAGCATTGCAACGGTGATCATCCAAAAAGTGAAACGGTGAGGAGGATTTAGGGTTAGAGTACCTGAAGAGATCTAAGTGATCGGTGTCGTAACGCGTTTGCTCTTCGCCACCCTGCGCCAACGAAATTGGATGAAGATTGTTAAGAAAAATGAGAAATGGAAGGAAAATGAATGCAGAGAGAGAGAGACCTGAAGAAGAACGAAGCCGTGGAGAGGATTCGAAGAGTCGGAAAGGTGTTGACGAAGAGATGCGAGGAGCTTCTCTCGGTTTTTGACGTGAAGCTCCATCGACACCTTCAGAGGCCGCAGAGACGAAGCCATGCTGATTCTGTTCACTTCTCTCTATGCTCTTTTCAAATCATTTTCATCTCAATCTTCTTCTTTAGCATAACAGAAAGAGTAAACTACATTAATCATTAATCATATATAACATTTCATCCAATTTTCAATTTTTCCCTGCTTATCTATACAATAAAATAACCTAATTAGTTACTTATTCATTTAAAAACTATTTATTTTTCATACACTCTAATTATCACTAAAGTTTTAATCAGTGTTCATAATTATTGTTAAAAAAATTGTATTAATTAAAATAAATTTAAAATCTAAAAATTAATTAGTATTTTATCATTTTTCGGTAAGGATCATTGCAGATACTAAATCCTAATTTTCCAGCATTTAAAACAGTTCTAACTAGAGTTCAAATTGGAAATTACTAAATAAAAGTAATGCTCAATATTTTATATTTTAACTGTTATTTTGCATTGCTAATAAGATAATTTTGCAGTGCACGAAATATATTTTTAGTCTGGAAAAAAAAATCAAAAAATACATTAATTTTAGGACAAAATTCGGACAAGAGACTATTGTAAGTAATTGATTTGTGTTAAAAAAATGGATAAATAACAAAATGATAATAAATTTAAAGTGTATTTAATTTTTAATTTATTTAATTATATTTAAGATATGTAGGTGACATATTTGCGTTAGTTTTAGTTGTTTACACAGAGAAGGATATTTATGTTTAAGTTAGGGAGTGAGAAGTCAGTAGTTTCTCAGGTGTAAATAGCAAATAGTTTGGGTTGTTGACGGAAATAAAAAACTTAAAATAGAAGGAGGTGATCTTAGTAACTGTGGGGTGCAATTATCAACTAGAAAGATTTTCTTTGTAGTTTCACATAATCAACTCTTTCTTTCATTCTTTGTATATTTCAATTTCAAAGAAAAACTCAACCATTTTCTTATGATTTTCAACCTACAAGCTAATTTGGAGATAATTTAGAACATCTATAGGATTAGTGAATAAAAGATAGTTTTTGAGTGTAAATTTAACTTTATGGGTATTTGATGGTTAAGATTTGAGATTTAGATACTTTATTACTTTCTTCTGATTTTTTTTTTTTAAGCACAATGAAACCTAAAGTGAAGGAGATAATTCTATTCTAAATTTCAATTCAGATTACAAGTGATAACTTGATTTTGTATGGGTTTCTTTACGTGCAAATATTTATTTTTTTTTCATTTTAAATAACATGCGTCAGAAAGGAAATGAAAAGATAATTTTGCATTTTAAAATTAACATTTGTTTCGATTGGGATATTTTACGACGAAAATAATTTGTAGAATTTATTTTGATGGTGATATAAAATTGATAATTAAAATTAAGTATAATTGTTTGGTTTGGTTCAAAGTCTTTGTTGGGCCATGTATTGCATTTTAATAAATGGCACCGATGCAAGAATGGTACAAAGAAGACGATAAAATTGACCCAAGAAAAATAAAATAAGACAGAGAAACTAGGTGTGCTTGCTGAGGAGACAAAGTACATTGGAGATACTACGACAAAGTACATGCAAATTCTCAAATTATTAATGCTCATGGTCAAGTAAGGTGGAAAATGCATTTCAACAACATAGAAATCAGATAAATAATATATAAGGTATAAAAATGTGAAAAATTAAAATTAAAATTGAAGACTATAATTAAAATAAAACACTTTGCAAGAAATGGAGAAAGATAAATTAACAAATGAAAAAAACCCTAATGAAATTCGCTTACTTTTTAATTATTTATATATATGGTAGCAAACAAATGCATTTCAACAATAGTAAAAACGAGATAAAGAAAATATATTAAAAAAAGTATAAAAACGCGTGAAAATAAAATAAATAAATAGATAAGAAATAAATAAATAAATAGAAGTACTTATAGGATTTCTATTGGACCAAACAAATCCAAAATTATATATGCTTTATAACATGTAACATAAGCATTTAGTATACTTTTTTTAAAATTATTAATTTCATAAAAAAAATAATCACTCTATTGTTAGGTTAAGTAAATTGGGAGATTAAATTTATCATAAATTGATAAATTTATATACTTGGTTTATTTTTTTTCATAATAAACTATACAATTTTATTAATTTATTTTTTAAATCTATTAAATTTATGATGATCTAATTTTAAAAGCTATCAACTTGTAATAAATTTAATCTTCGAAAATTGGAATGGGAAAACCCCTGGTTATAAATTTAACTAACCATAAAATCTAAACTTTAAAAAATAATAATCTTATATTTAAAAACTCATTTTCTACTAATAAATGTATTTATTAGTTAATATCATATTTTTTGGAACTTTTCATATAATGAGAAGTTTATGTTAGATTTTTGTTATGTGTAAAAAATCATGATACTATGAACCAAATTCTTCTCGGATTCGTAGGGTAGAGAAGATCTGTAACAAAAACTCTAATTAAAAAGTAAAAACATTCTTAAAATATGCCAAATCAAATCAAATTATGACTTTATAAGTCGATAAACTGATTAGCATGATATTATTTTTAATTTAGTAATTTTTTATATTGATTTTTTATAAATATTGGAGTACCTGTTTTTTTATAGTATTTGATAATGAATATTATAATATAAACCAACTGTTTATTAATAACTGGTTTGGCTGTACTAATATTTTCATTTCAAACTCTTTATAATTAATTTTAAAATATTTTCAAATAAAAAACTATTTATAAAAAAACTTTTATATAATTTCATTGTTTTACGATTGAAAAAAATATATATATATTTAATGGCTTTTAGAAATTTAGAAACACAAAATTGTTTTGTTTATAAAATTTTTAATAACTAAGATGAAAACAAAATTAAAAAGATATAACTTAGTATTTTAAATCTCCTTAAAATCCGAAAAAGTTCACTCGCTCTGTCAACATCTTGCATTGCGTCACAATCCGTGTTCTAAACACATCATCTCAATCATTGGAGTTGTTTTATGTCATAAGTAATAAAAAATTGAATTGGAAAATTAATGAAGAATTGATATTTCATTTCCTTGTTTAAAGAGTTAAAAAAAATAACAATTCATTTTCATTTTATGTATATGTTTATAAAAAACGATTGAATATTTTAAGAACATTAATTAATATTATAATAAACACTATATTTTAATAAGAGAATAACACCTATTTCATTTCGACGCGTTAATATGTTAAAAGCGGATTAGAATAAGACTTAGGGTTAATCGATTTGACTTATTTTACATAACTGTTTATCACAAAAGAATATATAAAATATTTATAAAAAATTATAATTTTTTAATCTCATATGAGGATCTTATAAAAAAAACAAGTTTTACTATAAGTGTAACTATCGTAAACTTAAATATTGAATATTTATGGTGTAATATAAGTTAATATGAAAATATACGAAAAAAATTATTGTTCTTAAATAAGGTTTACAGTTAAGATAATGATTTTTTTTTTCTCGATCGGTTGGTCTACTTTTTTTTTTAAACTGTTTTCGTGTTCTCTTTTTATTATTTTATTTTTCATTTTTGTAAACTTCAAGTTTGGATGATACATGTAAAATACACTCCGATGTTTAAGTAAGATTTCAATGACATTCGGTGTTATTAATACTAAATTATGACATATCTGATTAATGGAATTTATGTACATTTATTAGATCGGATTAAGATTTTGGAACCCTATTTAGTTTTGTTAATCTTATATTTAGAGGTCATGATTTTAGTTACGTTGATCGACCTTAATTAGGTACTGAGTCTCCAAGTATCTCACTCCACAACAACAATTATTAAAATTATCGTAAAATAAAACTTACATTTGCATTTGAAATTAAAAAAAATAATAATAATAAAAATTGGACAGATAAGCTACACTTTAATCTGACACGAAGATATGCTGACTAAACAAACTTAAATGTTTCACCCTCCCCACATATTTTTGTATAACATTTTTGGTCGGTCCACATAATTGTTCATCTTCTTATCCTTAGGAATAATTTAATTTAATGAAGTAATAATAGAGCTTCTTAAGAGTATTTTTAATATTAATAAAAATAGTTTATATTTCGAAAGCAGAAAATATATTAGTATTATAACTTAATAAAAAAATAAAATAATTCTCCCCTCCCCCACAATTTCAAGGACTATTTAATGTACACAAATAATCTCAAACTAAAAGATGAGATATTTGCATCTTCCCCGAACATCCAAATATATGAAAATGGGTCCAGATTTGACTGAACAGAAAATGATGACAGAGATAGTCGGAGAAGAAGAACCGGCACCGACACAGTACCACATTCCGATGAAACAATGCCACGTGTATTCTTTTGTTTATTATTTTTAAGATTTTTTTGTTTTATTTAAAATAAAAGTGTGCAAACGAGTATTTAGTTACAACTCAAATACGACTTTTGGTTGTTTATACACATTTTTTAACACTTTTCTTAAAAGACCCAAATTTTGTGCTTTCTATTATTTTTAAAAATAAGATAAGATTATAAGAAATAAATAATAATCAGTGGTTCACAGATATAAAATCAAATAATAAGAAATAAATATCGATTTAAAAGTAGTTATTTTTAGAAATAAAATTGTGTGTTTGTCCAATTCTTGAGTTTCTTTTCTTAAAAGTGTGATAACTTATTTTGACTGAACCAAATTTATAAAAAGTAGCTTCTAATTTAATAGGATTACAACTTCTACATAACTTATTCGTATAGTTTCTTCTTCAAGTCTCAACTCGAAAAAACTGTTTTCCCAAATTTGAATTTCAAGTTATTTTCTACTAAATAGTTACAGCGTGAGAAATTAAAGGGGAGGGCAAATAAAAGAGAAAACATAAAGTTTAAATAACTAAACATATGAAGTATTTTATTTTATTATTTATTTTTATTAATATATATTTATCCCAAATTTCATTTTCCTTTATTTATCTCTAATTTTTACTTTATGTCTTATATATTTTCATTTTCACCCATTATATTTCTCCCTTTATTTTTTTCAAACATGATTAAAAAGATTTTACAATATTCTTATTCAATAGGAGGTATTTAATTATTTAGAAACAAATCATTCTACTTCAATCACATAACATAAGTTAAAATTGATGAAACACTAAAATAATATAATTAAATTATTTTTTTATATAACTTCATTAAATGTACGGAAATTAAAATAACTTATAGCGTGATATTAGTTTTATACATATCATTTATATTTAACAAAATATGATTTTCTATTATATTTTTTTTATATTACATATCAGAAAATTTTAATTAATTTAAACCTCACAAAATTATATCATAATTTATTATTTAAATATTTTTAATAATAAGAATAATTTTTTTAACTTATATTTTATATCTTTAAAAAAATTAAAATTTACCAACTATCACATAACTCACAAATTATGTTTTTTAATTAATTTAAAATAAGTTACATACAGATTTTATTTATATCTAACAATATATATTTTTTAATTTACATTAATCCATATGTAATATTTTTTCTTATTTTTTAATTAAATTTAAAATAAGTTATCTACGGATTATATTCATATGTAACATTTTTTTAAGTTAATTTTTTAATATATTCCATACGTAATCCGTATATAACACTTTTTATTATTTTTTAATTAAATTTAAAATAAATTATATATGAATTATATTCGTATGTAACAGTTTATTATAATTAAATTTTTAAATACGTTACATATCGTATGTAATAATTTATGTTTTTTGAATTAAATTTTAAATATTTTACATACGAATTATATCTATATGTAATTATTTTCGCTTCATGATACCAAAGTTACATACGGATTATATCCATATGTAATTATACCTTTGATTTACATACAGAAAAAATTTGTATGTAATATATATTTACATACCGAATAGAATATGTATGTAAATATCTATATGTAACGTTCACTTTACATACGGATTTTTATCAGTATGTAATAATCTGTATGTAATTTTGAAATTTTTTGTAGTGTATTAAAAGTTACTTTAACAAAAGTAGGTTTTCTTATCCATTGAACTCTTTTTTCGTGTTCTTCACTTTTCTTCTTTTATACGTTTTCCACTGTTCTTCTACTTCTCAAACTAACTCCATTCCTGTCTTTTTTTTTTCAATATTTTGGATTTTTTTAGAAATTAAATGAATTATGATTAACCAAATTGAATCGAGGATCATACCATCCATCCAACGATTCAAGTCATAAAACAATACTATTTCTAATTTATATCGGTAAAACTATGTTTTAGAATGAATTGGGATTCAAATTTTAGTATTCATGTATTCATATGATTCTAACTACCATGTTTCCATTTATTAAAATTCTCTTTTATTAATAAAAAAAAGAACAAGTAACAAGTAATGTAAATGAATCAATGCATAGATGTGAATTGAAGTACATAAAAGGATAGTAACGTTTTCTTCTTAAATCAAAAGTTAAATAATTGACGTGAAAATTACAAGGCATAAAACCAGATTCATGTTTAGGAGTTTAGAAATATAAGAAAATATAAAAAAAATGAAAAGAAAAGAGGTATGGGTAGAGTTTGAGAAATAGCAATAAGTGTGGGTACGTAGTTGAGAATTAAACATGCAGAAAGAGAAAGTGAGAAAGTGACTTTGAGAGACAAATTAAATGGTCTGCGTGTCCGTGCAGATGGGAAGGCCATACTTCCTATACTTCATATTTAGACTTTCATTTTTTTATTTCAACTTCAAACGATGTATTCCAAATTTATTTATATTCTCGAAAACGTGTGTACGAACACGCTACGAATCTGCACTGCATGTAAAATAAACATATGCAAATGGATATCATCTACTAGAACTGCCACTACTCATTCAAACTTCAAACTTTTTAAGTTTCTAACAAATAATAATAATAATGAAAACCAAGGATTACATTGTAGAGTCAAATGATATGCAGCAAAGACACTTATACAAATTCGAATATACGTATAATTTTAAAAATATAAATACAGAAACATGAATTTATATATTATATAATTATGAATTATATATATTAAAAAAAAAATTAGTTTTTTTTTAACAAAAATATATTTTTTGTAATTGGTTAAAAAAATTTGTTCCTTATTTTAATAAGCATACTAAAAATTTTATACAATAAATTTGAGTTTTTGGAAAATTAATGTATTTATCCTTTTTTAAAATTGTGTTAGAACCGTACTAAAATTGTTAGAAATCCAACAAATACTTTTTAAATTGGACACTTCACCAATAAGTGTCCTATAAGTGTCTTACAAGTGTCGTGTCCGATGCGTGTATCCGACACTGACACGCCATTTAAGAAGAGTACCCGAACCTCACAGGTCTGACGATTGCTTGCAAATCAGATATTGGGTAGGTTGGACTTTGCTACTTTAGGTATAAGAGTTGTAACATTTCTGAAATGTCGGTATAAGAATTAGGACATATTTGATGTATTTTATCTTATTTTATTTATTTATTGTGGATTAAAAAATAAAAAAATAAAAATGGAGGATAGGAAAAAAACAGAAAGTTGAATATTAATATGAGAAGTGAGTGTATTTAACGTTCGACCTACTCAATATTCTGTACTTATCTCTGTCTTAGACACAATATCCTACCATGATTAGAACAAAGATTCCTTTGAGGCGTGTCACCATTGTAGCTACATCTTCCTTGAAGATTCATACCATGTATTTAATTCACACACACACACCATGTCAAATGTTTTCCTTAGTGCAACCCTGCATTGTTTTTTTTTTTTTTTTTTCTCTCAGCATAGTTACCACTATTTCTTAATAAATATTATTTTTTCTTCTAGAAAAGTATTTAGATAAAGAGGCAAAATTTATAAAATTCTTATTGTTTTCTCTCTTGCTCATCACATCAAAGTTGATATATTAGTATTATTGTTTTGACAACTTTCATGGGAGAGAAGTATCATTAATGATCATGCATATGTTACTGTTATTACTCTATAGTGGAACTATCACACCCAGAAACTAAGGATTATTCTTTTGTTGCACAGGATCAATTCATCTTACATCTTTTTTGCCTTAATCGGTTACATCTCTTCGAAAGGTTCAGTTGGTGATCATAAGATTGTGCAAAAATAATAAAATATAATTTACATGTGATATTGTCAACAATTGGTGGTGATGATGGGACAAGTAGCATGTAGATGTTAACGTAAATAATAATAATTATAATAATATTGAAGCAAGAAAATGTGATAGTGATATTAGATGATAAAAATAATCTTTAATAATAAATATATAGTAGTAGTAATCACAATGAATTAATAACAAACTATAACAAAATAAAAATTTAATAGTCATATCAACAACGATAATTATAATAATACTATAATATAAATGTGAGGTTATAAGTTGTGATCCAAATGTTAAAGATAAGGAATGGATAAATATTAGTTTTAGGTATATTAGAATTTCATCAAATTAGATTTTAGAATTTTTTTGGGTTTCATTTAAGATTTCTTTGTAATTTTTACTCCAATAAGAATGTTTTATAAAACTCCTTCGTATCAATGTTTTATTTTATTGTTGACAAAAATATATATTTTTAAGACAAAAATAATAATTTTCTTCATACGAGACTTGGGATCTAATTTAAGACTTATTTTATATGTTATGTTATATACTTCAATATCAATATCTAATGTCTTAATCTCATGAGCTAGTACATGATCCATGCTAATTCTTCCTTCAAGAAATATGCTCCAATTATATTTGATTGTTGAGTTCAATTTCAAACTCCAATTCCATAATAATTCCTTGTGCTAAGCATATACTTACAAAAAATACAAATAATTTCAGCCACTTATAGTTGGCTACGTGCTCTTTTTTATGCCAAATTTCTTATAGTTGTTTTGGATGAATCACCATCGATAAAATCGTGAAGAATTAGCATACATTTTCTACAGAAAGAATGAAATGCGATGGGGAAGACTTTTAGGACCATCGTTGAATTTTTGAACCCTGAATTTTTGTCCCTTTAAGTTGGAAATTTGAGGAGAAAATGACACAAGTTTATGGTAGGAGTTCTTTCTCTTTCTCTATTAAATAAGCACGTAAAAGAGTGATGTGTATCTTTGTATTAACTTTCTTTTTTATTTACATTTCCATTTCATCTCATCACTTATTATATATTCTCCAAAAATTTTATAAATATATTTAATATGGTAAATATATAAACTTACATTTTTATCAATTAAAAAAATACAATTTTAATCATACTCATCACATCACTTATAAATTTTTATTTTCACTTTCTACTTTATTTACCTTAATTCAAATATTTTAACTTTTTTTTCTAGTTACTCGTCCTTCAAATCATCTCAAATCGATTACCTCAATTTTACTTATTCCTATGTTAAAGATCCTACATCGACTAGAGATTAAGATACTTCATAATATATAAATGGGTGCAAACCTCACCTTATAAACCGATTTTATAAGGTTGAGTTAGGTTTAAAGTCTACTTCTTAATATGGTATCAGATTCATTTTGAGTTTATCCTAACGATTGTCTGTTGATTTTATCAGGTCACTCGCTATCGGATTGTTATCAAATCACCCATAATTGATAGTTTCACGCACGAGTTGGTCGACGTGAGAAGGATATGTTAGAGATCCTACATCGACGAGTAAAGATTAAGACATTCCATAATATACAGGTGGATGCATACATCACCTTATAAGTCAATTTTATAAAGATAAGTTAAATTTAAAATCTGTATCTTAATATACTTAAAAAAAAAATATAGAATGTGAAGAAAAGAGAAAAAGATATTTATATTTATATATTATATTTTTGGGTACGGAGCATTTGGGTTGTGTACGTAGTAATTAATAAGGGTAGCAGCGTACAGCAAATTAAACAGCTTGCACGATGTTTTAGTTGATTTAAAAAATTGAAGAAGTATAGAAATTTGATTGTAGTTGTTATTAGTTGAAGTGAATAAGGTTCACATCAAGTGACATGAGTTTGAGTTGACAGTCTTAGCTGTTAACAATTAAGAAAAGATCCCCTATCTCACGTACTCCTGGATTTTCTAGACTTTACAAAAAGTACTTGGTGTCGGAGAAGACCCCAATTGAAGAACTAGTCTTCTAAACTTCCTCCATAAACAATGCAACACCACTAGTCCTTTTCACACACTTCATTTTCCTTTTTTCTTTTCTCTTTTTTCAACACATTTAATATATAATAATATATACTTAGGGTTACCATCATACATATTTCTTTTATTTTATCTTTCAATGCTTTCCAGCCATTAACCCTCAATTCAATCAATTTTATTTATTTATCTTGGCCACAAGGAAATAGTGTCTTTTTTAAGGATAATTTTTACTCTAAATTATTAAAATAAGTTTTTTTGAGAAATTACATCAACAATAATACGATTTTAATGTAAAAGAGTTATAACAAAATAATACAATTTTTATTAAGTTAAAGTGAAATCGTATCATGACTTTAATTTAAAATAATTACATATAAATTATATTGTCACATTTATATATGATTTTATTTGTTTTACTACAAAATCGTATCATATTAACATGACTTTTTCAATATCATAAAAACAATTATATTTTAATAAAAAAGAAAATTATATAAAGAAAAAAAATAAAAAAGATATAATAACAATTATACATAGCATGATGATTTACAATTACATTTTTTTTATCAAAAATATATTTTTTCAACATATGATTTTTTTTTATATATTTTTCTATCCACAATAAACAAAATAAAATAAAATGAGACATCTCTCAAGTATCCCAAATCTTATACAGATATTTCAGGAATGTTCCAACTCTTGTACATAGAGTGACTTACACTACAAGAAAATCATGAAATAGAGACCAATTTGTAGAAATCAATATAATTAGTTGCAATAGTAACTAAATTAGAGACCATTTTAGAAACTAAAAAGAAATTTCGTTTCTAAATTGGTTTCTATTATTTTTTATTATTGTTAAATAGTTTATAAATTGATATCTAATTAACAACTAAGGTTTTTGCTACCAAATTTAGAAACTAAATAATTGGTAGTTAAAACCTTAGTCGCTAATTAGATACCAATTTAAAAACTATTTAACAATAATAGAAACTAATTTAGAAACCAATTTTTTTTTTAATTTCTAAAATAATCTCTATTTTAGTTCCTATTGTAACTAATTATTTTAGTTTCTAAAAATTGATTTCTATTTCATGATTTTCTTGTAGTGTTACAACAATATTTTCATCGTGTGATTAATCCCTACTAAATCATAGTGCATAGGTTTTCAAGTTATCATTTTCTAAAAAAAAAAGCAGTGGTAAGAATGTACTTTGGTACAACTAGAAACTATAGAAGATTAACAAATATGAAGGTTAATAACAAGGAATTTGCATATATATAGTGAGGCCTTTGTTTTATACTTGTTTGTCTCTACCCTACAGGCTGAAGTCGCTGCACAGTTGTCATATGATGCTTCCACACTCATCACGTTCTCTTTCATGCATTAAGATTTACCATAATAACGGCAGATCTACACTTGATCTTCTCTACCACATGGATTCTCATCATCTCCACCTCCACGTCCTTTGTTCTAACCATATTCTTCTCATCATTTCCTATCATTTCATATATACCATCCTATTTCTTTCTCTTTTTTTTTCCTTCCACTCTCAAAACACAACATCATCTCCACAAATATCTTATTCTCCTAACTCCTAAACCATCTTCTGCATGCATGCCAAACATTACTTATTCATATCATATTTATCTGATATCTCATCACCACATTATTCAAGCAGATTCAACTGATACCATATATATAGATGAGAGTATAATAATGTGGGAGCAAAGATAATGCACACTGTTTATTTAGGGTGCACTCACACATCCACCATACCTAACCATTTTAAGTCAAATCATACTTAAGTACTTAATCTTGGATGCAAATGACAATTATTCACTTTCGTGCATTCAATTATTAGCAATGGTTTTAGAGCTTAATTATAGTGTGATTGGACTATAAGTAAGATATTGTTAGTATTTTGTATTTATAGGGTCGATATCGGTATTAATTAAAGTGTGTATTAACAGTAATTAAATTATGTGAAAATTTAATAATACGAACACTAATTATGGTTGAATGATAACTGTTAGTTATAAATGGGTCAAATCTTCCCACAAGTTCTTGTTTGTTTCTTTTTGTTCAAGTTTTATGACACATGTTACGTTTGACGGTAAATAAATCTATGAGATACGATAAATAGACGCAACAATAAGGTAATTATATCACTCGGATATTGCATGGATATTGCATATTCACTTGAATGTCGAAAAATTTGCATATATGCATTTTCTACCAATAATCAAAACACGAACACTGAAAAACAAAGAAAAAAACATTACCAAAAAATAAATCAATTGTTGAACCCGTAGTGATTAATATCTTAGCCCCTCTTACCACAACATAATACACAATCATAATTATATAAATATTGTTTGGGGACATTATTTGTTGATTTAAACATTTTGAGAGAATCCAAGCATAGATTACCTTCTAAGTATCTTTCCTTAATTATTGGTGTCAAATCAGCTCTTGATGCGATAATAATGGTGAGTTTATATGGTTGTGCTATTTATGAAGAATATATGTCTATACTGAGATTGAACTTCATTAATTTAGATGAATTAAGCTGTGACAAGGCTTTTGTCGAATTTTTAATTTGATTTGATGCAAATAATATTGGCTAGAAGTGACTTTTTTTTTCTCCTTTTTGGGTTGAATAGACTTTTTGAGTATGATTAGAAGTAAATTAATGAAAGCATGCATGTAGCAGTAGGTGAATGAATATTGAATAGCTAACAGGGGCATGGTCTCATTATTCTGTGTTAATTGTATGAGATAGAGTTTGTTCATATGCGTTTTCAAATCCAATATAATAGCTATTTAACTGAAAAGATAACCTCACAAATGAATCAATCATTACACAGATCACTTATAATTATGCACACATAACAATCTTAAGCTGTTGAATGACAGTGAAATGATGAAGAAGAAGAATGTAAAAACTTGAAACATAGTTGTTAAATTCTGTTGTTTATTATTGGCTCCTTCTCTCATGAGCCACTGAGTCAAATGTGTACGGCTCTAGTGGTAGGGTCAAAAGATCTCCAAAAAAAACTTCTCTTTTATCCATTTTAGCTGCTTGCACATCAAAATCTTGTTCAATCTTTTCAGTTACTTCATCTATCTTTGTCAATTGTCAGCTCATTAAAACTTAACTACTCTAACAAATCCTCAAACACACAACCTATTCACATCAAAAATACTAAAATTCTTACTCAAAATAAAACAATAATTTATGCACATAATTTGAATGTAGGAGAAAAGTAAAAATAATGATTTTAGACAGTGATGAAATGATTACTTTGGTTTTAATTAACATAACTTTATTAAAAAATAATATATATTTTTCTTTCTAAATGTAGCTTGAAATATCAAACTCTGAATCAACTACTTTCATTTTAAAATAATAATTCAAAATATTAGTTTTTCTTATAAGGGTTTTTATAAAAAAATTATAAGTTAAAATTATTTGTACATAAGCTAATTTGTATAAATGATTTTTGAATTTTTAATTTATGTATAAGTTAGTTTTAAAATCTAAAAAATTATTTGGGTTTTTTACATTTTAAAAAAACATTTTTGAGAAGTTGATTTGTACATAGATTGTGAGTGGAAAACTATTTTTTTGAAAGCTCAACCACTTTTAATTTAATAAAGAATGGATAAAATATAGGGACATTAAGAAATAATATTAAGACACTACTCTATTAAACCGACACATGAAGAGGAAGTGGGGGACTAAATTGGAAAAAAACACAACCCTCAAACAACAACCATATATTTTCAGTGTGATCTGGCACCATGTAGAGTTGTCACAAGTCACGTCAGATAAATCTCTGAGTAAAACATTCAAGGTAAAGTTCCGATTTGTTATCAATGTTTAATGTTTTTTATATACTTTTTTAATGTTTTCTTCGTTACCTCAAACCCTATAAATACAGAAAGGATTCAGACTTTCCATCAACGGATTCCTTTTCAGCATTCATTACTTCTTTCTCTCTTCTCTCTTCTGTCCTTCTCTTTTCACACTCTCACTACGATAAGCTTTTTGCATCCACAAAGGCTACAATTTTCAGTTTTGATTTTGCACCAACTTGTTTTTCTTTCTCTTTCCGTTACCCTTTAATTTTCTCAACCCTTTTTCTCTTCCAAAGAGTTAAGAAGCCATGGGGAAAATGATTGAGCAACCTCGTGTGGAGCTTTCCAAAGTTGCAGTTTCTGAAACTCATGGGGAAAACTCTCCCTATTTTGCTGGATGGAAAGCTTATGATGAGAACCCTTATGATGAATTCACCAACACCTCAGGAGTTATACAAATGGGATTGGCAGAAAATCAAGTGAGTTTATTTTCAGGAGTGATACACATCATCAAGATCAGACAAACTATTTAGTTGTGGGATCTAATTATCTTTTTTCTGCTGTACCCTTCAGGTTTCATTTGATTTGCTGGAAAAGTACTTGGAGGAACACCCAGAAGCTTCAACCTGGGGAGAAGGAGCTCCTGGTTTCAGAGAGAATGCTTTGTTCCAGGACTACCACGGGCTTAAATCATTCAGAACAGCAATGGCGAGCTTCATGGAACAAATAAGAGGAGGGAGAGCAAAATTTGACCCTGATAGAGTGGTCCTCACAGCAGGAGCAACTGCAGCCAATGAACTCTTAACCTTCATTCTTGCAAATCCGGGAGATGCTCTACTTGTTCCAACCCCTTACTATCCAGGGTAAGAATGAAGCTCCATACTCTAATTACACAAATACATACTCAACTTAAGCTTAATTCAACCTCATAAAATTCGTCTATAAAAAGACTAGAAATTATTATATTTCATAATGTATAAATGGGTGCAAAATTCGTCTTCTTATCATCATCGTAGAAAGTTGCATAGTTTAAAAAGTATTAAGTAAGACATGTGTATGGATCTTGAGTCTAAACATTTTTTTTGTCTTGGTTGACAGATTTGATAGAGACTTAAGGTGGAGAACTGGGGTGAACGTAGTTCCAATTCATTGTGACAGTTCAAACAACTTCCAAATCACACCTCAAGCTTTGGAGGCTGCATATAACGAAGCAGAAGCCATGAACACAAAAGTGAGAGGAGTATTGATCACAAATCCTTCAAACCCCTTGGGTGCAACAGTTCAACGCTCGATTTTGGAGCATCTTCTTGACTTCGTGACTGAAAAAAATATCCACCTTGTCTCAGATGAAATATACTCAGGCTCAGTGTTCTCCTCCTCGGAGTTCGTGAGTGTAGCAGAAATCCTGGAAGCTCGAGAATACAAGGATGCAGAAAGAGTTCACATTGTTTATAGTCTCTCCAAAGACCTTGGTCTTCCCGGTTTCAGAGTTGGCACTATTTATTCATACAATGATAAGGTTGTGACCACAGCGAGAAGGATGTCAAGTTTCACCTTAATATCCTCGCAGACACAGCACCTTTTGGCGTCTATGTTGTCGGATAAGAAGTTCACAGAGAACTACATTGGCACCAACAGGGAGAGGCTGAGAAAGAGGTACCAAATGATCATTGAAGGGTTGAGAAGTGTTGGCATAGAGTGCTTGAAAGGGAATGCAGGGCTGTTTTGCTGGATGAATCTGAGTCCACTGTTGGAGAAACCAAACAGGGAAGGAGAATTGGAGCTTTGGAATGCCTTTTTGCATGAAGTGAAACTCAACATCTCTCCAGGGTCTTCTTGCCATTGTTCTGAACCAGGTTGGTTCAGGGTGTGTTTCGCAAATATGAGTGAGAAGACACTGGAAGTGGCATTGGAGAGAATACGTAACTTCATGGAACGAATAAACAAAGATTAATGGTACTTTGATAAGGTCTATATTAATGTCGTTGTTATAGTATATTTGTTTTTTTTTTTTTAAAGTGGTTCTTGCCATTTTGATAAATTCTTTATTTTTGGTAACAGCAAAACCCAAAAGTCTGTAAAAGGACATGTATACTGTAGGGCGGATTCACTGCTGAGGAAGTGGTGAATTAGTGTCTTAGTTCTTGTTTGCTTGCTTTACTTAGCAAGTTATTACTTAGAAATTAAACCCCTTTTGTATGATTAAGTTGATATTGTTTATTAATGTAAAATGTTTTCTTTTCTATTACTGAAGTGTTCTTTTCTCTCTCACCCTCTCTCTTTCTTATCTAAATTCATTCTAATATTCACCCAAAACTAACTCCAACAAAAAAAACTTAGATTTTTCTTAGGATCAAAGTTCTTTTTACCCAACAAAAAATAATATATATCAACATAAAAAAAACTGAGACAACTTACAACACAACACCTTCCAGTCGACTACTCAAAACTAACCCGGACAAAAATCACAACCACAAAAAACTAAAGCGAAACAAGACAAATAAGAGAAACAAGACACTAGTCAGAAATAAGAAAAACAAACAAAGGAAAATTTAGAAGTAATCAAAAATCAAATCTTCAATTGAGCCAAAAAAAAGATGTTATAATAGTACAACAATCCACCTTTGAATAAAATCTTATTTTCATGACTCCAAATTTAACTACTCACCTCAATTCAAATATTACTCAACTTTAAGTTGACCGACTCAAGAACATTACAGAACCTGAACAGCAGAAAAATGAAAATAAAAAAAAGGGAGGGACCAACAAAACAAAATGCCTATTTTAAGGCTGTTTTTGTTCTTTCTAATTGACTATAGTTATTCATAATCAATCTTACTACATCGACTAATGTTTCTTTACAGCAAACTTTTATGTAGCAACTTTTACATTCTGATTTGTTTTCGCCTTTGTTTGAACACAGCATGCATTTTTATCTCTAAATTCTTCATGTCTTATATAGAGAATATTACCATTAATAGAGTTTATATAAACTAATTAGATTAGATGTTTGCGCGCAACAGCTAGCAAAACCAGTCTTATACACATAGCTGTTATCTTCTTGTCAATGTTTGAATCATTTAAAAAATGGAAACCTCTGATTCAACTCTTGTGTCAAATTCTACGTGTTATCGTCATGTTTATTATATACGGAATTATGGATAATCTGACTTGGTTAACGATAGTTAACTCGAAAAACATATAGTAATTAATTAATGGTGTGCGAATGATGTTCAAAACAAATAATTAATTAATCTATATATGCAAAAAGCTTGGTTATATTAATAATCTCACCACCAAACTTTGAGCTAACATTATCAGTTCCTTATTGTATACGACATGATCGACAATGAACAAACAATGGTGACCTCTTTAAGTTCGATTTTATATATAATGTCTATTGAAGTTTTATGTCACGAATTAAATTATTTGGTCACTTTTACAAATGATTTCACTCCAAAGAGTGTGGCCCTTTGTTTCTACACTAGAAAAACTATAGATTAACTAAGACGCAAGAGTTGAAATTTGACAACAATGAGTTTAACATGAGACACGTTATTAATTAGTTGGACCTAACGTATGTTTTATTCTTTTTAAAAAAAGTGTATATAGAGTAAGTCAACAATTGTAACTTTTCTACTTACTTTATTAATGAGGTAGTGATGAATATTCACGTTAAAGTGTTTAATTTTAGTTTTTTTTTTATCCTCTAATGGGAAATAAATCCACTATTTTGTGCCTTGAGGATGACATTTCAAATGATTTCAAATTCAATTAATTTTTTTGTAAAAATATTATTCAGATTTTTTTGAAAGATAATATTCTTACTTGCATATATAAAATAAGACTGAAAACAAACTATATATGAAAAATAAGTAAAAATAAAAATTTGGAGCAAAACAATTTATAATAAAAATAAGGAAACACATTAATATTGCATAGAATTAAAAAGACAATATCATAGAAAAATATTAAATTCAAATTCATAAAAGAAAACCTAGAAATAGAGGTTTGAGAGGAAGAACAAAAGGAGGCTCACGAGTCGTATAACACACTTTAAATTTTATTTTATTTACTTTTTGTAATTTTATTGTTGTTTTGTTTACATGAAAGTCTTTATTTTTTTTCTTTTTTTTCGGATTTTTTTTTTGTGATTTTGCAATGATATTATGTGTAATTGAAGAATACAAATATTTATAACAGATTGCGTTAGAGGGTGAAGTCTTTCTGAATTATATTTTTTTATTAATTGGAATTGTTTTTAATTGGAACTTTTATTTATTTTAAATAACTTTGTATTTGTTTAATTCAAGAAGAAAAATAATAAAAATTTTATGAGTCACCGACTAAGATATTAAATGAACTTTATTAATTAGATTTTATTGATTTTGACTTATGCATGTTTACTCAATTTAATATTTAAGGATTAAATATATATGATGTATCTTGTTTACTAGAGAATAAATAATATTTATTATACAATATTAAAGAATAGATTAGGGACAGTGATATATGATTTAGTAAGTTAGTTGAGTTATAATTTGGCTATATAGTCTCTGGTGTTTTTGTGTATGACTATATAGTGTATAGGTACAAATGGCATAAATGAGCACACAAGTGAGTGCAGTGAATTGTTTTTGGATAGAAAAAAGTGAAGAAGTTAAATGATAAATGATTAATTACATGACAGTTCCCATTAAGTCTGAGAAGAACACTATTGGGTTGCATGCTATGCTGTAAATGCAATGATATCCTACGAACAAGATAAGCCCGTACGTTTCGCTCGTGAAGGTGAGCAAGAAGCTGTCTTTCAAGCGTGCATCAAAACTATACACTCCTCTACCTATTTTTTCAAAGTAAAATTTCAGTACTTATGTTAAAATTGGAGTACGTACATGGCTCGATTAAAAATCGCATAAATGGGATATGAAGTTATGATTAATTGGGTTGGACTCACTAGACATAATGTGAGTCAACTTAATTATTGTACACATTGAAGCACGGAAGAACATTGTTTCATGGCTTCAAGTGGGAGATTGTTGGGTATGAAGCTAAAACCAATTGGGTTGGACTAACTATACACCATGTTTAGTGAGTGAGCTTAAAATCATTGTGTCCCTTTTATAATCTCTATTTAAAGAGATCATTGTAGTTATAATTGGTGTACAAGAGAACATAAATGAAAACCTAATAGTTGGTCGTGGATGTAGGTTGCAGTTGGCGACCGAACCACGTTAAATCCTGTGTTGTTTATTTTCTGCAACTGATTCGTTATTATGTGTGTTGCTTACACGTGCGTTTTTTCCATCATGCTTAACAATAATACTATAATTTATTCATTTGTTGAAAATCACACATCATATAAATAGATGCAAATATCATCTTATAAATACTTGACTTACAAAGAACCAATATACTCCACAAATCAACAAACCAATCCTCAAAGATACATGAAAAAAAAAGCATAGGTCACATCAAAAGAAATCAACAACATTTATCTTCAGTCAAAATAGGATAAAATACAATACATACAAAACATTCCCTATTAACAACCGAAAACGCATAATAACATTACTCCATATGACAAAAATCAGATACCATCATCCAACAACAGGTCACAAAGAAGTTTACTCAACAAAAAAAATACATTTTCTTCAAACGTATAGTATTTACTTACCTACTAACCTGACTATAAGTCACATTCTCTTTTCGTACCATTGTAAAAAAAAAAATCGTTTGTTTGTGTATAAGATTGATTTAAATTTTTAATTTTTTTTAATATGATATTAGAAATACATCAAGTTTATCTTAATAATAATTTATTATAATCCCTTCCCTATCGGATTAGTTATGAACATATAGGATTTAAAAGTTGAGTTGTTATAGAATTTCCCCATGAAGCACTTCGCCGCAGATTTAAAAAGGACACGACCTTTTTGACTATGACTTTTGAATCTATCTTCCATGAATAGAGGCTATGGTGAATAATGGTACTTTCATAGCTTCCATCATCGTCGTACAATGGCTTTTTGAAAATTCCACATTTTTTCTTGTTGCATTTTCAGACATGATTGCAAGACTCATCTATCCCTATCATAATCAATGCCTCAAATTCTTTCTTCCTTAATATTTCTCAAATACTTTGGAACACCATTTCCTACAAGATAAGGTAGAGACTTCTTCATTGATTGACATCTTCCACTCTTATGTCATTTCATCCATTCACCACTTAATAACATTATTCTAAGTGCCATGCATTATTATTTCCTTTAGCCACTATTCACAAAATTAAAATCAACTTCAAACAGATAATTAAACAAATAAATAAAATAGATAGATTCAAATTATATAGGCACCATTTAATCTAGGTATGAAGTTATTAAAAGATGTTTTTGCGTTATTGATTTATCACTTTGTTATTTCATTTTTTTATTTGTATAAGAGGTGATCTCTAGAATGATTTATATTTATTTATTATTTTTTTATAAAAAAAATTATTAAATTTGAGAATGTTCACAATATATTAAGTTTTTTTTTTTTTTTTACATAAAATAACTCCTTTGTTGAAAAAAAAGGGTTAAAAAATAAAGATTGTTACTTTTGAACTAAAATAAAATAAAGTAAAAAGATAATTGTTTTGAAATTGAGGGAGTTATTACACGTAACATGGCTTTTATAGATATGTTTGAATGGGTTTTTATGGTAAACCTTAAGTTGAATTCCTATGAATGGGTTTTGTTGGGTTGTTGTTCAAGACTAAGAATGCCACCTACTTCGAACCCTTTAAGGAAAAAAAAATAAAAAATTCTGAACCCACTTTACGTAAGCCATTCTAATTAATCTCTTTCACACATGTGATGGAATGTGAGTGGTTTCTGAGCTTACCAAAAGGCAAACAATTTAAGACTTATAAGCATGCAAAACTTTAGAATGTTGTGTTAAAGATGCAATGAAAAACTGTGTTGAATTTTGCATACATATTAGAAGAAAATAGAAATAAGTAAAGAATGTTTTGCTTTGTTCTTGGGTGAACATGAATGAAAAGTGTGTGGTTGATGATAGGGTAGGGAGAAAGGTGGTGGAAAATGAGACAAAGTGAAAGTGCACCAGAAAAAGGTGATTTGTTCCGCAATGGAAGACGCCGAATTCATTACATTATTATCATAACTTCGTTTCTTGTTTACACGCCTCTTAACAGAACAAGATTATGACGTTTTTTACCTCAAAAACTAAAACATTATTTTTGTTTTTTATTTGCTCCATCAAAAAATAAATAATATATGTATTATTTTGTTTGATTGTTAAATATCTCAAAATTGCACATCTTATATTTTTTCATAATCCTTTTATCAGTGGAAAAATAATAAAATAAATAGAAAATATTAAATATCTTAACTCTATTACACATAAACTTATGTATAAATATACACTATAAGAAAATTATGAAATAAAAACCAATTTTAAAAAAATAAAATAATTAGTTACTATAATGACTAAATTAGAGACCATTTTTAGAGACTAAATAAATTTTTGGTTTTTAAATTAGTTTTTATTATTGTTTTTCTAAATTGGTATCTAATTAACAATCAAGGTTTTTGCTACCAAATTTAGAAACAATTAATAATTGGTAGTTAAAATCTTGATAGCTAATTAGATACCAATTTATAAACTATTTAACAATAATAGAAACTATTTTTTTTTTAGTTTCTAAAATGATCTATAATTTAATTACTATAGCAACTAATTATTTTGGTTTTTAAAGATTGGTTTCTATTAGATAATTTTCTTGTAGTGATAATTAAAAAAAATAGAAAACCATCAGGATCTCCATTCTTATATCAACCCTCCACTTTTATAAACAAAATATTGTCATAGTTACAATTGTCTTGATTACATTAAACTAAATATAAAAGTATTAAGATGACTTTAAATAAGTTTATCATGATTTAACTATAATAGTTATTTTGAACCTAATAAAAATAAAAATCTTTCATTGATGTATATTTTTTTTATCAACAAATAAAAAATTTGTATAAAGATTGGGATACTCCTAAAGTGTTCCATTATTTAATTAATTATTTATTAATAAAAAAATAAAAAAATGAGAGTATTTAAAAATATTTAAATCCTATTATAAATCACCTATTATCCATACTAAAAACGTCTTCATTTGTAATATTTTTTTGCAATATTTAATATTATTATAATATAATATATTTTTTTCTCTAATAATATTATAAAAAATATAGAGTGCTCAATATAATTTTTATATTCCATAACACTATTTTATTCGAATTATTACAACTCAAATTGCCTTTCCCTCCGTTTTATTATACAGTTTTTGAAAGAAAAGTATACCCTACCCCTATCATATTTTGCCCATATAATTGTATCTTATCCATAAAGTTGAATATAAAGAAACTAACTAAAACGAACTTATAGAAAAATATTTCTTTATGCTCTCTTTAATTCATGGTATAGTTTATTAAGTTATTCGAATATTATGCAGAAAGTTCACTCATATTAGATAGGTTTCATATTCTCTTCATGCATATCATATGGAGCTATGCTTATGTGCTATTTTGGAATGATGAAACACTGAATTTGAATAAAGTTCTTGAAAGAATGGGATATTATGATAGAATGTTGAGTACTTGATTTCTTAAAAAAATCAATTATTGTGCAGTTCTTGTCCAATGTAAGTGATGTCAGTTTTCATGAATGCTTCTCTTTAGAACACAACCTTTTTTATTACAAATTTCAGTATGTTCATTCACGGGCCTGTATTAGATTGTGCCATTTTGGATAAGTATACTTAATTAAGATTTAATTATAGTTACGCATGCTTATAATAAGATTTCATCGTGATTTGTTATTTTTTTTTAATTGATAGTTTGCTACAAAGATTTTTATATTATGTTATGTCATTATGGTTACACGCATTTTTAGACTGCATGAATTAAAAAGCACAAAGTAACTGTATGGTATCATTGACTTACGAATATTTTTTTTAGTCTTTTTGGTTGCTTTTGCGAAGCACAAACAATGATGTCGATGGTTAATATCCATCTATTATTTATGGGGTCAAAATTAATTCAACCATATTTTTACTGTTAAATCTTTCTGAAAATACCTTTCAAAAATATTTTTTTAAAATTTTTTTATATAAAATTTATTTTTGAAAACTTTTTTTAAAATATATTTTATTAATTTTTTTAATATTATCTATACTTATATAAAGGAGATTTTATATTGTAACCATGTTTTAGTATGTATAAATATTTTATGACTTTATTCTTATTTAATATATCTAGTATGATGAAGTATTTTGTTATTTCATACGAATATGAATTACTTTAAAAATAAAATTATTAATTAATTTTTTAAATTAATATTAATTTACAGATGTAAACTAATTTTTACCATCTTCTCTTAATTTCTTATTTTAAGACAACAACAAGAAAAAAGAGAGAATAGAGTAAAAAAATAAAACGTGGATACACAGACGCAATTTACTCATGAAAGAATTAGTAATTGATTAACTGGATAATTTTTATTAAATAAAAAAGATTTTAAATTAATATTTTAATGGATAAATTAATTTTTTTATTCAATCCATTATAGTGCAAAACAAAATTTATCCGATCCATTCCTTTCCTCATGCACAACGAAATATATATAATATATAAAATCTAGAAATAAATCTTATAATAAATACGAGTATAAAATTTGTGAGTGAAATAAACAAGAAAGATTGAATGAAATACAATATGTAAATCTTAATTATATTTGCCTACAGAGTATATTATTTACGTGATATAATTAAAATGTTACATTATAATTTCTCACAATTTTCTACACAAATAAGTTGATCAAAATTAATAATTTTCCACACAAATAAATATATAGATAAAAAACTAATGGACATCGTTGGAAAATCTCATTTTCCTTCCTACATGTATACCATGTTAATATATGCAAACAAAGACTTAACTACAACTTATCACTTTCTAATAAAAGACAATGACAAAAAATATGTAAATCCATAAAGGAAAAATAATTTATTCCGTTTTGGAAATAAAAAACAAAAGAATAAAAATACTACTCTTATTTGTTGGTACTTAATGAATGTCATTAAATGAAATAAAAATAAAAATAAGAATTTGATTACTGAACCATGATTTTTTATTAGTTTTTATATTAATTATTCAATAGCCATGTTCTAAATTATTTTAGTGCATAAGTATTTGAAATTATAGATTTTTCAGTTCGTTTTGGTTTGTCTGTTTTATTTAAAAATTACTTAAATTAAACATACAAGTTTAATTTTGTACAATCCTATTTTAATTTAATACGAGTTTTGAACAAAATCAAACTAGTATTTCGCAATATATTTTGAATTACTTTTTATGATTTTTTTATTATAAATATTAAATATTTTTAAAAATATATTAAATATTTTATATTAAAAACTCTGAAATAAATAAATAAATATGTTGTGAATTTTTATATTTATTATTATATTCATAAATAAATCACATAATATTACAATTAAATATTATAGTACAAATTTATTATAAATATTTTAATAATCATAAATATACTTTAATTAAAAGCACAATTAAAGTGTAAAAGTTATACTCATATTTGTCTCTTGACTGATAATCAACTAAAAAAAGTGTAATATTACATTTAAATATAATAAAAGTTTTAGTATAATTTTTTTATATTTTCAAATCAAAATTCAAATTCAAATTAATCTCTAAACTCTAAATCCTAAAACTAAACACAAAATTAAAATTGATTTTTAATTTGTTTTAAACTGATTTGATTTTAATACTATTTGTCAGTTAATACTATATGTTATAACAAGACAAGTTCCGAAATATGAAACTCAAATGCAATGATATCGATTTTATGGGCTATACTAGGTCAATTTCTTTGGGTACCTCCGTACTTTCTTCCTTCACCTCCATAAAATGCTTGAGATGATAATTTTACCATTTTTTTTAATATTTTTTATTGACATCCTTCCTTTTTTTTATTAATTGATTTTTGAACTCTAAAATTTGGAATAAAAAACTGTATTCCATATTTTAAAAAATATATTTTGAATTCTAAATGCGAAATCCAAGTTTGTATTTCAAATTATAGAGTTCAAAATGCATTTTTGACATCAAAAAATACTTTTTAAACTCTGAAATTCAGAATACAAATTGTATTTTAAATTTTATAGTTTGAAAGGTATACAAACTATAAAATTCAGAAATAAATAAAATTCAAATTCTACAGTTTTTGCTAAAGGATAATTTTGAAGTTGAAAAATTGGAGGTTCAGGAAGAAACTGTGTAGGTAGATGAGGAATTAGCTTATAGTTGTAGCTCTCATGGCCCAAAATAAGCCCATACGAAAGTGAAGATTGGAAAAGACAAGAAAAGAAGGCACTGCACAACACAGAATAAGAGTGAAGAGAGAGAGAGAGAGAGAGAGAGAGAGTGAAAGAGATCACTGCATTGCTTCTGCTCACAACAAGGTAACGCTCTCTCACCTTATTATCTCTCTTATTCTTCTTCTTCCTTTTACTTCTGATTTCTGCATTCACCTGAGATACTGTGATTCCTCGACCCTTTGCCTTTTTTCATTTCCTTGCAGATCTCGTTCTCTCCTCTTCTCGATCTCCTTCTCTCACACTATCATCTCTTCCATTTTCTCTCCTTACTTCAATTGCTTTATGTTTTTGTATATATTGCCTGATTTTATTAATTTATTTATGTGGTTGCTGTGTGAAATGGTTGATAATTTAGGGTTTTGACATGGCACGCAAAACCCTATTTTATTTACTTAATTGAAGTTCTTCTCATTTGATATCAATGCATAACTCCATCTTAAATCCTTTTTACACCTGCTAAGCCAATTGCCTCTAATTTAGAAAAAGAATGGATGAGGTAGCAACTATTAGTGTCGAAGGCTATGCGGTGTTCTAGATGTTACTTTGAGAATATGCCTTTTGTTGTTAATTTTCTTTTTATTCTGACTATTTTCAATGTGAGTAGAAGTTATGATTGTTTGGATAAACTTCCCCATAAACACTTTTTTACCTTGTGCCTTGATCTAATATGCCCTTTTCCCTTTGGTCTAGGGTTTTGTTCTACCTAACTTGCAGACTTGATGGCGTCAAAGTTGCTGCAGTTGCAGTCCAAAGCATGTCAAGCATCTCAATTTGTAGCCAAGCATGGATCTAGCTACTACAGACAATTGTTGGAACAGAACAAGCAACACATTCAGGAGCCTCCGACAGTAGAGAAATGCAACCTGCTAGCAAAACAATTGTTCTACACCCGCCTTGCAAGGTTATATTTTCTCCAACCCCTCCTTTCCCCCAAATAATGTGTATGGATGGATTTATTGTGTGTAATTCTCTAATTGTATATGCTTGTTGGCCACCTTTTACTGATTTCAAATTGTCTTTTGGCACACTTTAATACACAGAGATGTTTCCAGTCATGTCTAATGGCTTCTTCCTTCCTTTATAGATTAGGGAAGACGTTCCGAATGATGTGGTTGCAAGGCTTTAACCTACTTTTTACTGGTGTATCATGTTGGTTTGCCCCTCTTTTGACCGAGTTACTTATTGACTGAGATATAATCTCTCAGTCATCAATCCCCTAAATTACAACAATTTTTTTGTTAGTGATCCATGTTTGGGATATCCACAATTTTATGTTGATTGCCGTGGGCTTACACAACACTTCTGCTTTACCTGGATTTGGGACTGGCTGTAAGACCATAGTTCTCAAAGTAGTATATGGGAAAATCTTCTACTCTCTTCTGATATATAAAGCAAGTAAATGGTTCCTCCTTCATGTCCTTGGTCGTGGGAGATGTTATGGAATGGGACATTGTTTTCATTGTGATGGTAAATTGGTAATGGAATAAGAGAGATTCTCGTGCATATTTATTATAAAACAGTCTGATGTTCCTATCCAATGTTGTCAAACTCGAGGATCCCAAGAGGATTCGAGGGGGAGATAAAAAATCGGAACTCAACTCATAACACAAATAAATATATTAAAATAGTATAGACAATAAAATAGCACATGATAAGTCTTAAGTAGTAAGATTCAATACATAACAGAAATAAAAATAGGTTCACAATTCATAAAATTATTCTATAGCAAGAACAAATGAAAGTATTAAGAAGAAAATACAAAGCAGGATAGTGTGCGCATCGATGTGGACAAAGTCAGCAATGGTGACGATGGTTGTGAGTGTTGTGATGGCATACAATGATGAAGGTAGCATTGGTGACAATGGTTGAGTGTTGGTGAAGCTAGTGCGAGAGGAAGTGTTACTGCTTTGATGGTTATTGATGACGATGGTGATGGTTGCTCAACAACAATTTCCATGTCAGAGTGCATGCACTGTTGAGGGTAGTTTTTGTATTTTTTGATTTGTGAATGGGTGGGAAACCTAAAGGAAATAAGGATTCTTTTTAGGTTTGGGTCGAGTCTTTCAGCCAACAAATGGACTGTTTTATTTTAACTATTGAACCCCAGCTGCTCAAGCAGAACGGATCAATGTGGCGCATGATATCACAATTTCATGAGCAACCATGCGATCTAGCTATGATCCACGCCTCTCCCAATCCTTCATGTGCATCAACTTGCTGTGTCCCGAAAACTCATAGGACCAAACTCCTAGGATCACATGAGTATATTCGCATACTCGTGATTTTAACGATGTTGCTGTTATGGGTTCAGACTATAATTCCAATCTAATATGGCTATAATTGACTAAGTTCATGCATGACATAGAACATAGATTTTGTTTAGGAGAATAATGGCTTATATTTCTAAAGCTCTCTCTTAAAGCTGGCAAAAATAAACAATTATTCTTCCAAAATAGGCTGAGCCAAACACGCACTAAGTCAGTTAGCTCATCCACCACACGGACTTAGAAAGTTCACACCTGGTATGTGGCATGAAAGGTTGATTGTAACCAGGGACATAAGTCTGGGGGGAAGGGCAAAATTGAAAATGAAAAATGAAGTGGACACTATAAATGAACAGGTGATCATGTAATTAACATTAATCCTTTATTGTAACTGAAGTTTATTTTGATTCGGCCCAAGATGTTTATACCGTAGACTCTAGAATTAGGATTGGATGGAAAGGGAAATATGGGGGATAGGTATTGGAGACAAGGGTTTGTGTGGAAGAGTCCATGTACAGAATTCAGATGTAATCAGAATTCTGATCTGGTTTTGGAAAGAAACGACAAATATATATTCTGTTATACTTTAGTGAACATTGTTATGGATGCTTTCGAAGTACAAACTAAAATCCTGTAGGACTCTAGAATCAACCGGACTCTTAAGTTTTTTGGGTACTAAGTTATTTACTTTTGACTGACTTTTAGACTGCCTATAATAACCTGAATCCCTAATTACAAAGTCAGACTATCATGGGCTTCATTAGCTTGCCAGACATACTAAACTATAACTCTTTGCAGCACTATACGTGGGAAATTAGCAATGAACATAGTAAATTAATTATTTATTACACTTTAATAATTATTTATCTACATCCAAGTAGCAAGTAATGCATATTTTTGAAATTAAGTCTCATTGCTTCAAATAATTAATTTAAATTTTTCCATAATCCATCATAGCATGGTTCAACTGTATGCCTTGAATTTAACAGCTCATAATGTGCTTTTCATTATGAGAACCTATAGTTTTAAGTCTAGAACTTCTTGTTACTATGTAATAATCATGTTAACAATTCTGGTTATAAAATAAGCTAAGCTCTTCATTTTCTGCCCACATCAATGTCTCAGCAACTAGCAGCTTTTAGTTCTTTTTGCTGAAGCCCACTAACTATGCCATCTATTTGCGAATATCAATTCTTATGTCGTCCACTTTCAAAATGGTTTTCCAATCAGGCATGTGTTTCAAATTATGGATCTAATTGAACGAGCTACTCCATAAGTTCCTTCAAAACTTAGCTTATACGTAAGCTATTTCGTAGAAACTTCTTTCTATAACTTCTATAATATTTGAAAAAAATTATTCATTAACTAATTTAATTCGGAGAGAAGTTAATTTCATTTTTTTTCTTCTTGTGTTAGTTAACCTCGATCTTTCAATATGGTTTTCAAATCTGGCATGTGTTTCTGATTATGTTATTTTTCACCACGATCTTCAGTGAATTAGCAAAACGATGATGTAATGAACTTTAAAAACCTGTTATGCATACTGTATTGTCTCTATGTAGCAAAGTCTGTTGTATGTCAATTATATATAACTCTTCAAATCTTTTGCAGTATTCCGGGTCGTACAGAGTCCTTCTGGAAGGAACTTGATTATGCCAAGAATTTATGGAAGAACAGAAAAGAACTAAAGGTGG
>Ga0123342_1000892_pt1:0-47500 | contig 49530 bp, 25 predicted proteins | sample Turbeawhitnodule_FD_89960 | JGI IMG/M metagenome (GOLD analysis project Ga0123342, IMG submission 89960) | Root nodule microbial communities of legume samples collected from Mexico - Turtle bean Mexico white nodule | ecosystem: Host-associated > Plants > Roots > Nodule | place: Mexico...
CAAATTTCTTTTTAGTTTCTAAAATGGTCTCTAATTTAGTTACTATTGCAACTAATTATTTTGGTTTCTACAAATTGGTTTCTATTTCATGATTTTCTTGTAGTGTATATAATAATAGGTGTGTAGTACTAAACTTAGTTATTTTAAAACTATAAAATTAGTATCTTTTATTTTGATTAGATATATGGTATTAAAATGTTTTTTTTATCGACCAAAAAATGTATAAATAAAATGAAAATATTTCAAGGATATCTCAACCCTTATACAAAATCAGCCAGAACCATTCCTCAAAGTTTCTTACATAGACCGTAACACATAAAACAGAAGAGTAAAGCTGACAACAGTAAAAAAAACCCCACAATTCAAAAAAATCACCTAACATTTTCTAACCGTTCTCATACATACCAAAGGCTCCAGTTATCAGAATACTAAAAACTTACTACACAGACTTTGGAGTTCACCCATGACCATACCTTCAGTTGCACAATGATAAAAATTTCAATATGATATATCCTACCGCTTTTAAATATCTTCTTATTCTCATTAAAATATTAAATTGATATGTAATTATTGTTTTCTTTTTCACGTGAAGGAGATTCTTACGGATTTACAACTCAATTCTAGGAGTTGAGACTATGGAGTTTCCACAAATTTAAGTAGAGTCGAATATGATAACCTTTTCTTACACCATTCTACATAAGTATTTTGATTTTGGTATGATCTACAACAATGCCATATATAGCTGTATCTAAAACGAGAAGTATTCAGCTCAATCTTGCAGATGTGGGAAATTCCCGAGGGGAAAGATTCAATGCACATTGATTTTCCTTATAAATTTGTAGATATATGCCTTCCATTCATATATGAACCATCCTCATGAAAACTTAGTTGTGGGGGCAATTATAGTCTCTACTATGAAATGATTGCGGCTACTTCACCCTATATAATATTATTTTCTTACACAATCTCAGTGAGTTGGTGCTTAATTTATTAAGCAGTGTAACAAGATTTACTTACTGAAGTGTTGACTCAATATGGGTCGGAGTCCAAGAAAAAGAGGAAAGTGAAAACAAGTTCCTGGTTTTTTTATTCGTATATTGAAGATATGCATGTATGAACAAATGGAAGCATCTTGATTCAAGGCGATACTACACCTTACGTAAAAAGAGAATAAACGTTTTATAGCACTGACATATATGTATATACACACAACTTTCAAGTGCTTGTTTGATTGTATAAAAGCTTTTGAGTCTTATGGCAGACACACACACAAACACTAGGATATGTTGAATGTATAAGATGTGGACATTAGTTGTTTCATTGGGACCACGTGCATCTTCAAATGGAATCCTCCATTGCTATATATTGAAACCAGACCAAACTCAACATCCAATAATGCCTAATACTTACTTTCTTGCTACGTGATGAACAATGGTCAAGATTATATTGATCATTTTGTAAACTACATGGAACAGTTCAGGAATATAATAATACCATCCAGGTATAGTTAGTTGGTTGGTTTAACTTCACGAAGAGTTTATAATTCAATTTATAAAACTAGTTTATAAAATGACATCTGTATTTTGTTTTATATACTATAAAATGTTCTTGTTTTTATTATTAGTTATCTCCGATCCTTGTTTTAAGTTTTGCAAAAAATTAACCTGAAAACACGTAATGCTACCTACGCAAATCAGTTTAGAATGAATTCAGATATATGTACAGTTGAAAAACCAGCACCACTGATTTGCTAACTAGAACTATATAAGGCTCGTATGAATCACCAGTTCAATACTAAATGGAGTAGCAGAGTTAACTATTGATCACAGTTGAAATAAATCATTATGATGAATACAGAAAAATTCAAAGTCTTCTGCTGAGAGGAAATGATAATGGTGCAAGCCTGCTTACAGTTCCAATTCTCTTATAAGACATGTAGCTAGTTGAGGAGTCAAGGAAAGAAATTTGAATTGAGCAGCACTAAGATATATGAGTGTAACACATGCATCTGGGAAAACAAGCATGGCTTAGAAGCTCCACTTTGGCTAATCATTACTATCTTACTTAATTATTTCTTCAAAATCGATTATATATAATAATAATAATAATAATAATTAGTTGTAACTCACAAGCAAAAGCAAAGAAAGAAGCATTGGAGTAGACCAGTTATAATGGAGTGGATTGTGTTTTTATCAAACGAAATCAATTAATCGCAGCTACCTCATTTCAGTGAGGCATTGTTCAACGTAGTCCTTAATTAACTAAGAAATTGATATTAAGTTTGTTTCAGTAAGTCTCAATTTCAACTTCCTATTTACCAAATTTCTACATATCACTGAGAATAACGAAACTAAATGTTATTGAAGACTTAAATAAAATGAAAACAAGATAATAATAATAACAACAATAATAAGTTATACAATGTGAGAAGAAGATAGAAATACTTAAATAATAAATATGAACAAAATATTTTATTTATAAAAAATTATATACAATCATTATTCTTAACACGCATTCCCCTTTACTAATGTGAACGATTCAGGGTTATAATCTGGCACAAACATATTTATTTTTGGCATGTTAATGCTTTGTCATAAATATATCAAGTGGTACCTTTTAAATTTATCATCATTTTCCTTTTGTGCGTGGTTGGTGGCAGAGATAATATTAAAACTAGCCATTGAAAATTCCACCACAAACCAGTGTACTACCTTATTATAAGGCTACGTATCTTTCCTTGATATGTATGAAACGCAAATGAAGACACATAACCCGATTTGCTTTGAGATATTGTATTTGCTATGCCTTTTCTTTTTACTACAGAAAAGAGATAAAAAAAAAAAGATAAGACAAAGGAGTGTGAGACAAGATAATTAATATATTAGTGTAATATAAAAGGAGGGAAAGTGTTACAAACTATTATAAAAATATTTTATATAGCTAATACAATTAATGTGATTTTTATCATCTATGATGACATGCCTCGCATATGTTCCATGTTTATCTAAAAGAAGAAAAAAAATTGTCATCTATGAATAGAGCTCAATTGTGGTACGTAAGAGCCACCTCATCTTCCATTGCAATTACCTGAATCATCTAAACCATAACTTAGTATATAAAATATTTTAAAAAATGTTAGCCAATTAATTTCCATCAATATAATATTTGTTTAATAAATAAATCTGTTATTATAAATATAGAAGTGTATGATTGTGATGTGATATAATATTAATAGTATCATTAATATATATATATATATGGGCGTGTTTATGAATTTTATTTAGTATTTTTTTTAAAATAAACATTATAAAAAAATTATGAAATATAAACTAATTTTAGATATTAAAAATAATTAGTTGTTATATGACTAAATTAGAGAATATTTTAGAAACTAAAAAATATTTTGGTTTCTAAATTAATTTTTATTATTATTAAATAATTTTTATATTTGTATCTAATTAGTTATCAAAATTTTAATTACCAATTATTTATATTTTAAATTTGGTAGAAAAATCTTAGTAACTAAATAAATACCAATTTAATTTAACAACAATAAAACTAATTTAGAAACAATTTTTTTTTAGTTTCTAAAATGGTATCTAATCATTATAACAATTAATTGTTTTTTTATCTCTAAAATTAGTTTTTATTTTATAATTTTCTTATAGTCAAAAAAATTACTATTGAAATTAGTTAAAAATAACTATTAAATAAAAATTAATTTTAGAAACAGAAAATAATTAATAATATATTAAATATTATATTATAAATTAAAAAATTATTGATATTAAACTAATTTTTATTATTAATAAAAAATTATAAAATAATTTTTAAATACATATCTAACATTAATTTAAAATTTAACATAATTAATAGTTAAAATATTGATAGTTAATATTAAATATTAATTTATAATTTTTTATTAATAATAAAAGAAATTAAACAATTAGTTCTTTAATTTATAAAATAATATTTAATTTAATTAATATAATTAATTATATTGTATTTTAAAATTATTAATATTTAATAAAAAATATTTTATTGAAGTTTGTTACACTCAAATACAAACAACACTTACACAATAGTAGCTAATTATGAGTGCAGGGAGTATCTAGATGGCAGTGCTCATGGTGATGATCATACAAATATTTTTTGGAAAAGGAAGAAAAGTATCTTAGCAAAGTTTGTTTTAACATCATTATCTGGTTTTGTGCTGCTCACGCTGAATTAATTGATCTCAAGTGAGACTAAGAATGTACTTGATAAAATAAATAAACATGATACAATCACATAGAACAACAAGCCATCATCATAAATACACAAGCAAAATAAAACATAAATCTAAAATCGTATATTGAAAGTCATGTTGGTATGTCAAAATGTGCTTGCTCACACACCAATCTTGATTTTTTTTGTAATTGTAATCAAAGAACCCTAATCATGATTTGGTAAGATGGAGATTTTCACGTAACGAGAAATCAAAGAAATCTCTATCCAATGCCTGCCTCTCAAAACGATACACACTGATTGAAACTTGAAAGTAGTGCTCCCATTGCTCGAGTACCAACTAAGTGTTATTTAATTTTCACTGCAATCAACATATCTAATATTGAAGAATTGGAAATTATAAAATTGAGATTAGGTTAATAGAAATGCATGAATAATGTTGTGTTGGGAAGAATATTGAATGATGAGTGATTGTTGTGAATGCTGGAGAGCAGAATAAGGCACTAAGATTGAAAGAGAGCACACGTCATGACAGGGTGGGACTGATGTCATCATAAACTCCACTCATAGGAGCTTCTCGTGGGTTATGGAATTGGTAGTGGTGGTGCAGCTATCATCAAATGTTTGAATAGCCTTCTTCATTCTAAAATTAAATTCTTAACACTGTATTCAAAACTATTCAGGAATAAAAAACATGTACATGTAAAAAGGTATATTAATTATACATAAAAAGATGGAACATAAAAAGCTAAAAAGAATGGGACCGAACCAAACATGCGTGTGATGACCACAAAAGTGCCCTAGAAACACAAGTACCCTTTCTCTCTAAGCTTCCATTCCCTAAAGAAAAAAAAAAAATATATAATTAAGTCAAATAAAAAAATAAATAAAAAAAGAGGGGTTCCATGCTGAAGCATATTAATAGTAACTTGCAGAAAGAAAAGAAAACAGTGACCTAATTTAGAAAAAGATAAGTCTCTTTCCCTAAAGAAATAGTGAAAGGATGCATGAGAGGAGACATAGTAATGTGGTTGTGTGTACTTGCAATTAAAATGTTATGTTTCATCTACCTTCTGTTACTTATGCAGTAATGTTCTTCTCAACCAGGGTTAATTATGTCATATGGCAAAAACTAATAATGCTTAAATTAATGTATGCCCCGTACTCTTTTATTTAAACAAAACTTATAAAACTCCGTCCTTTTAAGTGACGAATTTAGGAGGATAATTTCATTCGTAATTAACTTTTAAAGTGTTGAAAATAATTTCCCTTTTCACCTTTTTAAACTTTTTATTTATTAAGAATAGATAAGTTTGGGAAATACGTGTCGTCTATTTTTAAAAACTTACGATATTATCCGAACACTTTTTTCTTAAAAAATATTCTATGAAGTATAAAATTTTAAAATGGTGAATATCTTCTTCTTGGAAGCGCAAATATTTTCTTAAACAAAATTTAGACTCAAGTAAGACTATTTTAATTTTAGGATAGAAACAAACTATCATCCTGATAAAAAAAATTATATTCAATTACATATATATAAACTTTACACGCTACGCAACTACCTAAACTTTTCATTTAAAGATTAGAACAAATTACATCTACATATCTTAATCACTACAAAATAATCATTTTTAAAAATACAAAATAATTAATTATTATATTAATTAAATAAAATATTATTTTAGAGATTAAAAAATTATTAATATCTAAATTAGTTTTTATTATAGGTAAATTATTTTTAAATTGATATCTAAGTCACTATCAAGACTTTAGATACCAACTTTAGAATCTAAATAATTATAACTAAAACTTAGATATCAATAAAAAATATTTTTATAATAATAGAAATTAATTTAGATATTAATAATTTTTTTAATCTCACGCATCATATCATTATCCTTTTAACATTGAAAACGTTTTTTTATAAGGATGCACAATATAATGCATTTCTTGGATAGCATGAGGGTGTTTAATGTAATTTACTTAAAAAACATTAAGTTTACTATTACTAGAAAGAAAAAAAAACAAGTGTATATGTATAGATTTTGAAGAAATAACAAAAAGTATCAATATATTTTATTTTAAAATTATTTAATGGAAAAATTAGATAATGAAAATAGAATAAACAGAAAAAATATTATTTATTTAAAATATTATAGTATATATAAATTTAATTTGGAAATAATTTAAAATTTAAATATTTAAATAATGTTTAATTTTGATATATTTCTTTAAAACATAGATAACATTGCTATTTAACTTTAGGAATAATAACTATCTATCAACGTTATTAAAAACCAATTAACTGTAAATATTAAATAAATAAAGTTTCTCACATCATACAAATGTTTTAAACTCAGAGATTAGAGAAATTACAAGAAAATTATTAAATAAAAATTAAAATTAGAAACCTAAAATAATTAATTGTTGTATTAATTAAATTAGATACTATTTTAGAAATTAAAATTTGTTGATATGTAAATTAGTTTCTATTTTAATAAATAATTTTTATTGATAGCTAAAATCTTGGTAGCTAATTAGAAACCAATTTATGAATTATTTATCAATAATAGAAACTAATTTAGATACCAACAATTTTTTTATTCTCTAAAATAATATCTAATTTAATCAATATAATAACTAATTATTTGTTATCTTTAAAATTGATTTCTATTTAATAATTTTTTTAGTGATATTTATTTAAATTTTTAATTCTAGTATAGAAATGTGTGTATAAAGTATGCATGTGGTATGACTAAAAAATGTATTCATCATATAGAAACCTTAAGATTTATGATATATATATATATATAATTATTATTTTAATCGATAAAAGAATGAAATAAATAAATAAAATAAATATTTTAAGTATGTTTTAACCCGTATACATAGAATATCACAACTATAAGAGTTTTAGTTCCCTTTACTCAAACAACATCCACCTAAACTATAGGGAAACTTAAAATTATCATGTTACAAACATAAGATGTCAATAAAAAAAACAAACAAACATAAGCTTGACAAGGCAAAAACTTTCTAAACGAGCAATGGTACAAAAATATTTATCAAAAGCATTGTCCAATTTTTTGTTATGCTACATAAATCTCTCATTCCCAACATAAAAGTAGTTGTAACCCCCACAATCCAGTGTTGGCAAAATTAGCCTCCCTTCTTACGATGCAACTAGACTAATATTTTGCACCTTACCTCTTACCTAGTCAGCCAACTTTCACACTTGAGCTGAAAGGACTCCTTTTATCTTGTTTCCTGCAAAAACAAGAAACTTGTTAGTACAACCTTGGCCAACCTATTAGCACTAACAATGACTTTTATAAATACATATACAACCAATTAGCAAACCATAAATGTGGAACAATTGAATAATGGTAAAAATAAATAAATTGATCCAAAGAGACTAATAGAGAACAAGATTGCAGCCTAACCTTCAAACATATATGTTGTTAAACATATCTCATACATATCTCAGAGTACTCAAGCACTAAAAGGCATATCACCCAATTCGAATATGAAAACGTAACAACATGTATTTTTCTCTTCATTCATGTCCATACTTTCAACTGAGCTAAGTACAATATCTCATCAAAATTTATACTCTCATTCTTGAAAACTACTATGTTCCTATGGTCCCAAAGACTCCAAATGATCATTATCCATAAACACTTATACACTTTGTTTTCCTTTGAAGTTATATAAAATATGTAAAATTGTTGGAAATGGCATTTAGAACTATTATTTTGTGCGAATTGGACTCTCACCCAACTACAACAACTATTCTAGACAACAAAGGCAATATTACACTAAAAAAAGGTGTTGGACAGTTTTCTCACTAGCATTGCAAAGAGGACAAATTGTGGAATTAAGATTAGTACTTGTCCTACCTAAACATGATCCTTTTGGTACTTTACCCACTAGGACCCTCCAAGCAAAGGTTTGAGGATTTGGAAGAGCTCTAATATTCCAAGAAAGATTGAAGAAAGAACTCGATTCACTCATAAAACTATTTTCTAGAATAACATATGTTGACTTAACATAATACTTTCCATCCTCCAGCCTTAACTATTGTCATCTATCTTGGTTATCTTTTTGTAAATGTACAATATTAATTTCTCTCATTCGTTGTGTTATTTGTGCTTTGTCCCATTCAAAGTTCTCCCTTCTCCATTCTAGTTTCCATTCTCAGTCATTTTGTGACCAACATCCTAATTCTCTTATTGTTTTCCTTTTATAATTAGAAATAGAGTAAAGCATAGGAAATATTTGTTTAAGGTTAGCCTCACCTAACCATTTGTCATCCAAGAATTGAAAAAATTTCCCAAACCCAACCTTCCATATTGTGTGTTTATCAGACCATCTTACATTATCCCATTTCCTGCATACCTTGCACAAATCCCTCTAGCACCAAGATTGGGACTTCACTGCACAATGTTGATTTTGAGCAATTAAGTTGGCATATTTAGATAAGATAATATCTCTCCATATTCTAGTGGATTTAGCCTCGAGTCTCCATTTCCATTTTTCTATGAGGACCTTGTTAAACATGTTGATATCTCTTATTCCTGAACATCCCTCATGCCTAGGTCTGCACAAGGTTCCCCATTTTTATTTTTATTTTATAAAAAGCTTTCATACTATCTTTTTATTTTCACACTCGCAACCCCACAAAATTTTTCTTTATAAATTCATAATCATTTGACATACAAATTTTAGTGCTTTAAAGAATGATAGATAGAAAAGAGGTAAAGCAGTAAAGACAGATTTTATTAGGCATGCTTTATCAACGAACATTAAATATTTATCTTTCCATTTTGCTTTTTTTTTCCTGATGTTTTAATTTATGATACCCTACAAAAATTGTTTTCTCCTTGGATACCCCCTATTTGAAGCCCTAAATATTTAAAAGGAAATATTCATTCGACCACAAATTAAATTTTTAGAAAAGCTTTCAAATACCCCACTATGCACACCTAAAACACCTAATTTGGTTTTATGAAAGTTCACCCAAAACATGAAACTAACTCAAAACATCTTAAAATAGATTTAACACTGATAACATTTTAGTGATTAGGTTCACAGCATAGCAAAGTGTCATAAGCAAATTGTAATAGGTTTACCTCAACTTGATGTTTACCTATTTTAAACCCTTGTTACAATTTTTGCTTTGTGGCTTGTCAGACAACCCCTGGAAAACCTTCAACAACCACTAGAAAGATCATTGAGTCACCTTATCTAAGTCTCCTCATAGGTTTGAACTCCCTCGTGGGACTACCATTAACCAAAATAGAAACAAAAGTTTATTCATATATTAAATAACTAAATTATATGTTAACAATATACTACAAAAAAAATCATTAAATACAAACCAATTTTAGAGACAAAAATAATTAGTCATCATATTGACTAAATTAAATATTATTTTAGAGACTATAAAAATTATTGGTATCTAAAGTTATTATTAATAAGATTTATACACTAGTTTCTAAATTTGTATCTAATTAGTTACCAAAATTTTAGTTACCAATTAATTTAGATTCTATAGTTGATAATTTTAACATTCCTAGCTAGTTAGGTAGCAATTTAGAAAAACTAGTTTATAAATTTTATTAATAATAGAAACTACTTTAGATACCAATAATTTTTTTACTTTCTAAAATAATATCTAATTTAGTCAATGTAGTGACTAATTATTTTTTGTCTCTAAAATTGATTTTTATTTAATGATTTTTTTATAATATTTTTGTGTGTTATAATATATAATTTACTTGAAATACCCTATAATAAAATTGTCTTGGGTACTCTTTTCGAATTAAATGCTATTTTTAATTTGTTAAAGATTAGATAGTATATTTGGTTTAACTTAACGCTGTAAGAAAATCTATAAATAGCAATCAAATTTTAGAGACCAAATATAATTAGTCGTTATATTGACTAAATTAGATATTATTTTAGAGAGAGACAAAAAAATTATTTGTATCTAAAGTGATTTTTATTATTAATAAAAACTTATAAAATATTTTATAAATGGGTATCTAAATAAATTAGTTACCAAGGTTTTAGCTACTAATATGTAGATTCTAAATTAGTCTCTAAAAGATTAATAAAAACCAATTTAGAATATAAAGAAGTAAGTAACTAAAACAGTGGCAGGTAATGATCAGATACTAATTTAGAAACTATTTTATAAAATTTTATTAATAATAGAAATTATTATAGATATCAATAGTTTTTTTAGTTTACAAAATTGTTTCTAATTTATTCAAATAGTAACTAATTATTTTAGTTTAAAAAAAAAATTTGTTTAATAATTTTTTTTAGTATAGAGACGGATAATGTTTAAATTTGTTTTTTATTTGGTGTAATATTGATCCTGAAAATTTGTTTTTCGATTGCATCGTGTCTTGTTAATAAATTTTTGCTTATATAAAATTAATATGCTAACACTAAAGTTTGTGTGGATTAGATTATCCATTTTTTTATATGCTAATACTAAAATTTATAGGCTAACACTATTGTTCTTATTTTTTTATACTATCTTTGATTAGGACTTTTTTATTGTTCTTAATAAAAGTCATGAACTATAATTGTAGATGAGCTTGCTGTAATGATGGTTCTATGATACCTCTATACTAGTTTAAGTTAACTTTTTGATTAAAAAAACTAAAATTTATGTTTCACTTTATAAATTATAAATTACATACTTATTACTAATATAAACTTTAGTAGTACGAGAAGGAAATAACAAAAAAATAATATGTTTTAACCGATGCAATGTCACATAAAAATAAATAAAAATAAAAAATTAAATTTAACGCAATTTTGTATTTCAAAATATTTTATTCTTATGTGTCATTTTTACAAGAAGAAAAATTTTATACTCAACATGTAATTTTTATTAGAAAAAATTGTAACAAATACAATTAAATTTAGTATGTAAGAAAGAAGTTTAATTGGTTGAATAATATTTATGGATATAAATCATCTAATATAATTCATTTTTTATGAATTGTTAAAATGCAATATGAAAATTAAATAACTACTCATAAATCTAATATTTTAATTTTAAAAGTTTAATGTGATTTCAACTTATGCTTATAGATTTTTTTTATTTTTTTTACTAGCAATAAATAAATTGATTGATTTTTAATCTATTAGTCATATATTTTTCTTCCTCAAATTTATCAACAAAGTGATTCATGCGGCAGATCCATGCGAAGATCAAATCAGTAAACTTAGTGGGTAAAAAAAATTAACACATAGTTAATTGTTAACAAACAATTAAATAAAGTTAAAGTTAAAATAAAAATAAAAATTATAACCACATTTGTGAAAATCAAACTTATTAATTCAAAAAAATTGAAAATTAATTTCGTGTTTGATCTAAAATTTTTACAAGGATGAAATTTATTGAAATAGACTAGATCCGTCAAATCAACCAATGACTCAACAAAAAATGATGGGTTAAAATATTCAACTAGTTAACTTAAAATAAATAAATTTTTTATATCATTGTTGATGAGTTCTTTAAAAAAAATTGTAAATACTAAATTTTATTTATTATTATTAAATAAGGTATTTTGATGTCTTCAAATTTAAGAGGGATGTTAGGAGATCTTGATGTTGGTTATGTGTGTTGTCTAGTAGTTTTTGATATGTTAATTCACTCTTTAAGATGATCCAAGGTTAATTGAATTTTAATCTTTTTGAAAACATGAGTTTTCTAAAGGGTGAGAAATTTCAACCTATTGAAATGTCGATTCAACCGGTTGTTTGACACTTACTGTTTTTAAAATGGCTTGAAAAAACTTAGTTTTGTTTTGACTTTACTGATAAACTAATTCAACCGGTTGTTTCGAAAATTCAACTCGTTGTTTTTCTAAAAACCTTTACAAAATTTTGTTAGGTGGTTCCAATCTGTTTTAAATGATTCCAACTATTTTTGGTTTTTGACTTAACTGCTTAACCATTTGATTGGGGCATATAAAGATTGTTATATGCTCCTTTGCATTAATTAATAAATATAGATTAATCAAAAACAGTTTTCAAGATTTGAAAGAGCTTTGGATCATCTCAAATGTGGAATAGGATTGGGTCTTGTAATTTTGAACTTTAAGCTTTGATTTACCCAAGTGTATTTTATTCTCTTCTTCTTTAAACATTGTATTTCTGTCTGTTTTGGTGTGGTGTAGTTTCAAAAGGTGTTTTTGGAAACTGTGTGGTTTGCCAAAGTGGTGTGTGTTTTTGAGGGGTTCAAGATCATCAGTTTTGGTGTGTGGTTTGTAATATAGGTTTGATTACATAGTGAATTCTCAATGCTTAATTGAGGATTGAATGTAGCTATTGGTTAAAAGTGAACCAATATAAACATCTTGTGTGAGTTTCTCTATCCCTACACTCATTAAATTGTTTTATCTTTGCTTTTTCAAATCTGCTGGTATAAACAACCGGTTGTTTCGTGAAAACAACTGGTTGATTTTCTGGAATCAACTTAAAAGCAATTTTCTATTTAGCTTAACAGATTTTAAATTGATTAATTCTTCATAGCTTTTCACTCTACCTTCAATACTTGCGAAAATATTTGAAAAACAATTCAACCCCCCACCCACCCATCCCCCTGCTTAAGGCCTCTAATTCTAACAATTGACATCAGGAGCTAAGTTCTTGAAAGTTATTCATGTTTTGATCCTAAAACCTCTTTAAAATGGCTGAAAAACTACCCTTTGGGGAGGGTGCTTCTATAAACAGGTCACCTTTGTTTTGTGGATTGAACTATCAATTTTGGAAGGTTAAAATGAAAATCTTTGTTGAATCAATTGATAGAGGAATCTTGGACGCTATTGTAAATGGCCCTTTTATTCCTAAATTTGAAAAAAAATGATGTTTTCATTGAAAAACCTTGGTCCCAATGGATTGAAAGTGAAAGTAAAAGACCTCAATATGATTTTATTGTAAGAACACATCACTTATGCATTGAATTCTGATGATTTTTTCAGAGTCTCACAATGAGCTTCTGCAAAAGAGATGTGGGGCATCCTTGAGGTTACCCATGAAGGCACCACTGATATAAAGAGAGCAAGGAAGCATGCAATGATTCAAGAGTATGAAATGTTCAGAATGCTCAAAGGGGAAATCATCTCGGATGTGCAAAAAAGATTCATCAACATCTTGAATCCCACTTGCTTGTACAAACATGATATGTTATGTTTTTAATGTTAGATGGAACTAACAACCTTTGCTTAAGGCCAATACCAACATGTTCGTGTATACATACCTTTTGTGTTTATGCCCCTCATTTTATCTTTTGTATAAGATGTCTCGGATATTAGTTCTTTTTATGGGTAGTCAATGCAAGATAGTTGTTAAAATTACTTGATTTTGCTTTGGATTAGGGGAGTTCAAGGACTTGTTGTAGTTTAAATATATTGGTAAAGATACTTTCTAAATGTCAAATTTTTATTTCATTAATTCTTAGCTAATAAAAAAATAATTATGACATTTTTAAGTATAATTTTAATTTTTAAATTTAGTTATATTATTATCTTTTTATTAATAATACTTTATATATTATATTAAAAAAAGTAAAAATAATAATATTTTATTAAAATCAGTTTAATCTAGTTAAAGTTTTTAACTACATTAGACTCATATTTATATTGGTTCAAGGTAATTTTTACAACTTTAAATTTTAACAATGATAATTTGAACTTTAAATCCAAAATTTTACTTAAGATAAAAAAAGTTGTTGATATATATATGGGATGCTCCAACTTTTATACAAAAGAGTTAGCTACATGTAGTAGTTTTTAAAACAACAAGCTTAAAGATCACCTGGTCATCAAAAATACAGCCCAAAAACACTAGTTAACAACTAGTTACAACCAAAGCCCCCCAAGCTCACCCCAAATTATGTTACAATTGAGTATGGTAAAGTATCCTTACCACTTATAAAAACCTTCTATAATCCAACTTTTATACAAAAGAGTTAGTTACATGTAGTAGTTTTCAAAACAACAAGCTTAAAGATCACCTGGTCACCAAAAATACAATCAAAACCACTAGTTAACACATAGTTACAACCAAAGCCCCCCAAGCTCACCTCAAATTCTGTTACAATTGAGTATGGTAAAGTATCCTTACCACTTATAAAAACCTTCTATCAAAAGCCCTTAATCTCATATGCAACTTCAAGAGCCTTAGGTAAGTTTATTCCCCTATAGATGAGGTTAACCTTAGTAGGAATTCTATCTCTAAGCAATCTTCAGACAACATGTTGTGATGCTCGAGATACTTTTAGCTCACCTTGCAGGATTTATTTTAGGAACTTATAACTTGAACTCACAAAATATAGTAGATTTTATTCTCCCCTCCATTCGCATACATCATCATATTCCTTATTAAGGTATGTGGCTCGAAGCAGCTACATTAGTTCAGCTTCCCAGAAAAATATGTTACGTCTCCAAGGTAGCTTCCACTTCCATATTCGATTGTACCACCCAATTGACTCTTCAATTGTTTTATCCTTGCCCTTAGAGATTCCATAAAGTCTAGGAAATATGTTTTTCAAAGGTTCCTCTTTAACCACAAATCCTCCCAAACTTTTACTATATTTCCTCTTCCTAATTTCACCTTACTTTCCTATTGAACTAGTTATCTTCCTGATTTTGACCACACACCTTTTCTCAAATCTCTCTGCCAAATTGATTAATCTCTTGCTCCTACCTCTTCATCTAGTTTCCTCCAAGGTTCGTACTTAAATTGTAACACCTCTTTCCATAGGCCTTGATGTTTTACTTATAGTCTTTTTTCACTTAGCTAAGAAAGCAATATTGAATTTATGAATATCCTTAAATCCCAGCTCTCCATGCTCCTTTGGCTTAATTAGGTCCTCCCATTTAACCCAAGCTATTTTTTATTCATCTGACCCCCAATCCCAAAGGATCTTTTTATGTAATTTATCTATGTCTTTGTTGACAAACTTAGGAACTCTAAACATAGAAAGATAAAATAGAGGTAATGCACTAAGTATAAAATTTATTAGGCACAAACGTCTAGTAAAGAACAACAACCTACCCTTCCACTTAGAGCTTATTTATGATGTCACTCAGCACTGTATCCCAAAATTGTACCTTTCTAGGATTACCACCCACAGACATCCTTAAATACTTCAATGGTATATGCATATGATTGCTATTCAGAATTGTAGATAGATTTTGCAGTTTAACATTCCTTATCCCTATAGCTCTTATGCTACTCTTGTGGAAGTTTATTATGAGGCCAGAAACTAACTCAAACCCTCTCAAGATACTCTTGACCACTATATCCTGGTACCTAGCCTGACATAAGAATAGTGTGTCGTCAACAAACTGTAGCAAGCCTACTTCCACATTATTTTTCCCTACAACTATTCCTTCCAGCAGTTCTTTCTTATTGACTTGTCTAACCATGTCAGCTAGCCCCTCAACAATTATTAAAAACATGAAAGGTGACATGGGGTCTTCCTTTTTCAAACTTTTTCCAGGTTTGAATTCATGGGTTGAAGTATCATTCACTAGAAAAGATATAGATGCGGACTCCAAACAAGTTTTGGTCCACTTTATCTATTTATCACTAAAACCTAGCCTAGCCAACATGTAGTACAAAAACTCTCAACTCATCAAGTCATATGTCTTTTCAAAATTTATTTCAACAATAACTCCACTTTTCTTTGCTATTTTCAGCTCATCTACCACCTCATTTGCCACTAAAATGCTACCTATCATGCCTCTTCCTTTTAGAAATGCATATTGAGTTATATCAATTACATTTGGAAACATCTTATTCAGTCTACTAGCTAACACTTTAGATATAATCTTGTATATGCACCCTACTGAAGAAATTGGTTGAAAATCATTTAGTCCCCATAATAAAGGAAGCATTACATCCTCTAGGTATATATCCATTAGTGTAAGAAGAATTTATAGCACGACTAATGTCCTCCCTAACAACATCTGAGTAGTTATTCTTTATAAAAGAGAAATTCAAGTAATTAGGTCAAGGACTCTTAGTGCTACCACATTCACTATTGCTTCCTTAATCTTTATGTCGTCTATGTGTCTAATTATTATCCACAAATGTTAAAGTTTGGAAATCAACAATCCCTAGTTGAACATCGCTACTAGGCCTAACACTAAATCTTTCTTCAAAATAGTTTAACAACCTCTTTAACAGCCCCCAACTCCTCACACACCAATTCCCATGAACATGTAACCCTTTTAAAGTGTTCCTCATATTCCTCTACTTAATCATATTATGGAAATATTTAGAGTTAGTATCTCCTTGTTGATTTCTCGTGGTCGAAGCTATTTGACAGGTGCAAGAGAATTATCATGCTATTCCAGTTTTTGCTATGTAGATTTTTAGTGTTGGTGTGCTTTGTAGCAGATTTCAAACATTTTGCTTTGCTGGTAGCTAATGCGGAAAAAGTTGGTATGCTGGGCAACTTAAACATGTCTCTTGTTGTGCTATAATTGTAGTCTTTTAGTTTTAGGTAGCTAATAGACTTTGATGGTAAAACATGTAATAGGGTCGGGACACTCCTAAAGTGTCCCATTTACCTTAATTCATTTATTATTTGCTAATAAAAAGAAATCTCCTTGTTGCAACCACATCGACCAAGACTTCTATTTCATAATGGAATTTTTTTTCTATCAAATACACTTTTCATTTCACTCGACAATTGCAACCTCTCTACCCTCCAAGAGTCATCCATCCTATCTAGATCCACAACTCTCAACTCTTGCCATGATATGTTTCTTAACACTTGTAGTTATCCCAAAAACCTCCACATTCCACCTTTTTATGTCATGTTTAAGTCTCTTGAACTTTTCTTTTAATCAACTAGATAATTATCATCCCCTATATACACATTCCACTTATCTTTTTAAAATGTAATTGTTTTCGAAAAATTAATATGCCTATCTAGAATTTAATTTTAGGAATTCTTCTAGTAATTTTCAATATGTTAATCTTTTTTCATTAATATATTTAACTAAGGCACTCTCGCAATGTAAATAATGAAATAGCAATAACTATATGTATTATATATATCCTATATTTTTATTTATTTTTATTGTGAGTAGAGTTGCACGATCTTTTTATAAACATTATTATATATATATATGGATAAAAAAATTTGAATATACTAATATCACTTAAATATCATTAAATAGAAATCAATTTTAGAGATAAAAAATAATTAATCGTTACATTAACTAAATTAGATACTAAAAAAATTATTGGTATCTAAATTAGTTTCAATTATTAATAAATATTTTTTAAATTGGTATTTAGTTAGATAATTTAGAAACTATTTATCAATAATTGAAACTAATTTAGATACGAATAATTTTTTAATCTTTTAAATAATATTTAATTTAGTTAATATAGTAATTAATTATTTTTTCTCTAAAATTAATATATTTGTTTAATGATTTTATTTTTAGTAGAAGTAGCGTATAGTATAATAACTTTTTGTACTTATAGTTTAATTAATATTATAACGTTACACTAATCAAGAATCTACATGATAAAAGATGACATAAATTGTCAAAATGAAATTTATATTAAAAATAATGCTAGAATCAGATATAAATATTACTCTGTACATTATTTTAAAAAATTATTTTTATTATATGTACTGTAGAATCATTCAATTCATGTTCAGAAAATGTATTCGAAAAGAACTTAGATATATACTATAGACAATATCACTAAGCTCTCATATAAGAAAAGAAATAACATTTCAAAACTTCGAAAATCAATTTGGGAAGCCTATCCCAAATCGTTTGATTGATATAGAAAGAAATATCTTAATAACAGTATATATTGTAGTTTATTTCCAACTATGCAAAGCAAATACAAATATATTTCTAATTTTTTTTAGTGAGATAGGTCCAGAATTTCAATATATATATACATAAAAATAAAATAAAAACTATAGAATTAATTTGATGTGTGATTATGTGTGGACAATTATAATGTTGAATAGGGAAATGAAATGTGTATAGACTTTAATGATTTTTGTTTAACTTTTGATGGCCAAACTGCTTATGGAACCGTGTATTTTTGCAGGCTTTGCAAGTGAAGAGATCTAAGACTTGCCTTTTAAGCTAGGGCTACTAAATTACCCTACCCTGCTTGCTTCTTTTCTCACCATGCACCACCACCAACCAATTTCAACTTCTTTTTCTTTTTTCCAATGCAACAAAATATCACTACTCTCTTTAATATTATTGCACAAAATTTTACAAAAAAAAATCAATTACTATTTTGATCGCTCTGAATGTACTATTTTTTTTATCAGCAAATGTTTAATTTGTTGGGAAAATTGAAAAGATTTCCCAAACGATTTAATTTTAAAAGTCAATACTGTTTAAAAAAATTGTTTCTTAGATGACTAGTTCATAAAAAAGTAGGTTGTTTTTTAAGAAAGAAGAAAGAAAAAGATGGAGAGCTTGATAAACTTTGCCACTTGTCAAAAGCAAACGGAAACATCTATTATTCCTCGGTGTTGTGTGACCTTTTCAAGTTCTAACATTCTGGTGGACAATATCTTACCAACCCATTTCAAAGTGACATATTTTTATGCATTCTTTTCATACACAAAAAACATTTCTTATTTATTTTTCTTTAGCTAACAAACAAAACAATTTTGTCCTGCAAAAACCATGTTATTGTTGACTGCACTTTGCTGTCTCCCGAACTCTAAGTCAATACGTCAACAAAATAGAAACAAAGTTGAATTAAAATACAAAGAAGTAGAAGAAGTGGTTTCCAATGAAGATCATACAGTCCTACGCAAGAAGGTTACAGAATTAAGATAATCGATCCATGGTTGAACAAGAATCCATATGAACCAATGGTTTGCATATTGTTCATTGAAAGTGAGAAGATAAGATTAATAGCTAGGAATGATTAATTTGATCTTGGAACATGATGAGTTGGTAATAATAATATATGGTAAAAGTGAGAATGATCAGAACTTTAGGTTGGATTAAACTTTAAGATTGAGTTATAGCATATAGTAGCTTGGCACGTAAAAATGAAGGCACTGGTCCATGATTATAGAGTACATTGTCTGAATTAAGTGTGTTGTGTTTCCTTATTTGTCCTTGGTGGGATGGTTAATTAATTTAGGGTGTGATAAGCAGGTATGAAAAGGTGAGGGAAATGGAAGCAGTAGGTTATGGGTGAAAGGAAGAGACATATGAAGGGAGAGAGAAGGAGGAGGAGTGTGTTCCAAGACACAATGATTACATGGTCTTGGGGAAGCATAAAGGGTGGCGTGGACATAGGAAGAGTATAGAAGAACGTGGGGGGCTTCACCGAGGTACCAAGGAAAAGGAAACGCCAAAACCTCAATGCCCTAAAGCCTACACTCAAATTCCATATCACTAATTCAACATCTTACTATTATCTTATTAATTAATTGTTAAATCAATAAATAATCTTTCAACGAATTATTTTTTTTTCATTTTTTTAATATAAAATGGTCTTACTCATTAAAGAATGGAAATTTATTATTAGAACTTATATAAAGCAGAAAAAATCTTTAGAAATATATATATTTTATATTTATCTTAATAAAGTATTTTTAAATATTTTAATCAATTTTTTTTAATACTGGTTAACATTCTTCTTTAAAGTATTTCTATTTTTCATATTTGTTGATAATTATGAAATTATATTTTTTAAATTAAATAAATTCAGTTTCAACTTTCATATTTTTTATTAAACTTTTCGCTTTATTTAGCCATTCTCTCTTTAGTGTAAAGAGTTCGAGCATCTATCAGATGTTTCTTTTAATTCAATTAATTTTTTTGTTGATAAAAAAATTTATTTTATTGTTATTCTGAAAATTTATAAACCAAAATTTATCTTATATAAAGAAAACTTAGAACTTTGTTCATTCATTCTGTAATCTTATACGTTTCAAATTTTGTAAATTTTCACTAAATTTATAATTTTAAAGAAAATTATCATTGATAATTATTACTTCGATAAAAAAAAGGATTCAGTATTTGGTTATTTTGGGGAAAGGAAAAATTACGAAGGACTAATTTTTTTTAATTGTAAAATCAAGACATAATATCATACATATTTACATTGAAAGGATTTATAACGTGTAATTAAATCTTAAGCTTTTATTTAAGATAAATATCCTTATATATTATTTTGGAAAAATATATTAGTGCAAAATATATTTAAAAATTTCCTTAAATATTAGTTGATAAAATATTTGTAAGGTAAATTTTCAAAATCATATTCCTATATAGCCAAATGTTTTTGCTAATCATTGTACCAAATAAAATAGTTAAAGAATCATTAAATGATTATTTTAATAAAATCGTGATATTCAATGAATTAATAAATTATATTGAGTCTCTTTTTTACAACATATTGATAATTGTCTTAAGGACACCGGATAATATTACTTTTTATTTAAAATTATGACGGAAATATATTGTCAATTTTAAATAGTATATTTTATAATTTTTTAAAACATGAATTAAATTTTCAATCTGTTTACTTGTAATTTATTTACCATTATCTTCAGCATATCTTAAATTGTATGGTTTGTTCATTGTTAATTTTTAATAAAAGCAATTAAGTAAATTAATCGTTTGATTTGTTAATTATTAGACATACTTCTAATTGTAGGATGTTCTTAGAAGGGAAACCTTGAAAAGATATAGAAACGCTTTTAAATTTAAAAATTATAGAAAATGGCACTTTTATATATGCACTTACATTTTTTAATTGTTTTAATCGGTGTCTTGAAATATTGGAGAGTAATTAATTTAATTTAAAATTGTTATGTTTAAATAAATTAGTTAGTAGGAAGAGAAAGTGTAAGTAATATTGATGGAATAAAGAGAATGGTTGGTTAAGCATGATGATACTATCAGTCTTTTTGGTCGTTGCTCGGTCGACAATCTGTATTGTGTGCCTTCACTACGCTTTGCTTGTGTTTCCCGTCCCTATCTCTGCCTCTTTCTCTCTCACATACATACCCATTCTAATTTCATAAATAAATTTTACCAATTATTAAATAATTAAATCAGTAAACCAAAAATACTTTTATCTTTATTATATAAAAATAAAGAATATTAAATGAACTTAACTATAACAGTTAAAAGTGTTTTAATATTTAATGTGTAACTAAAATGAAAGGGAAAGTACAGATACATATGTATAGATACTTAGATACGTGTATAGGTATGATATAGAGAGGCGTAAGAAGAAAGGAAAGTGAAGTAGCAGCACTAAACAGTCTCTGTATATGATAGAGGGTGTTGGTGCGCAGAAGGCTGCAAGATTAGAACCAAAAAAAAAAGAAAGAAACCGAAAAGAGAGCAACAAAGAAGGAAGGAAAAGGAAAGTTTTGTTGAATGTAAAAGGATGGTAACCTTGCCCCGCACAAAGGTTTGTGGCAGAAAAACACTACTAAGTGAAAGAGATTTGACATTGAGGCAGAAAGAGAAATCCAAAGCATTTGGACTTTTCTTTCACCGCCCACCACCACAAGAGAAGGAAAGAAACAAACAAACAAACAAGCAAGGAAAGTAACTCATTCATCCCAGCATCATACAATTATAAAGCACTATTGGATAATCACTAATCACACTTCAGACCCTATTTAGCTCTCTCTCTTCTTCATTTTTGTATTTATTTTATTTCTACACATCATTCACCATGCTTATTATTATTCTCTTTCCTTTTGAAATATTTCTGTCTTTTATCTCAAACTATATACTCATGATGGTAACGGGTGTGAAAAAAAGGCCCCCCGTTTTTCAACCCACGTTGTCCCTTGAAATACCCTTTTCATTTTTATTCCTTGTGCAAGTGTAAAGCAAACTTCTCCCAACTCTTTTATTCTTCCAAACCAAACCTCCTTTTTCTTACTCACATCAGACAAAACAATACAAAAAACAATAGACCATACAAATACAAACCCACCTCAGCTTCTGACATTTGAATCTTCATTTTTTTTTTCTTTCTTTTAATAATTAATTCTCCTCTCCAGCAGAATATTGTTATATATAAAGCCTTGGAGTTTGTATTATCCTTCAATAGAGTTCCATATAAAACAGGAGGCTGCAGCAGCTGTAGACCCTAGGGAAATGATACAGGAAGATCAAGGGCAGTGTTCTTCTCAAGCGATCAATAACTACCACCAGGCCTATCAAGAGCAGCTTCTCCTTCAGCAACAGATGCAGCAACAAAACAATGATATCTTTGGTGGAGGAGGAAGAGCCGGGTTGAACATGTACCCTGGTGAAGTCTCTCAAATCATGCATCAGCCTTGGTCTATGCCTCATAATCAGGTTCATCACCCCTTCAACCCGGTGAGAGAGCATGACCCTTTTCTTGTCCCTCCCCAACCTTCACCCTATGCAAGTTTGTTCAACCGAAGGGGTCATTCTCTTCAGTTTGCATATGATGGTTCATCTTCTGACCATCTTAGGATCATATCAGACACCCTCGGACCGGTGGTTCAACCCGGTTCAGCACCCTTTGGCCTCCAAACCGAGTTGGCTAAGATGACTGCTCAAGAAATCATGGAGGCTAAGGCTCTTGCAGCATCCAAGAGCCACAGTGAAGCTGAAAGGAGACGCAGAGAGAGAATCAATAACCATCTTGCCAAGCTGCGCAGCTTGTTGCCTAGCACAACCAAAGTAAGTCTAATTAACTAATTAATTAATTCTTCAAATTATTCATTGATTAAAATGAATTCACGTATTATGAATCGTGGATTACTTACTAGTGTGCATGCGTAACTAATCATCTCAACAAAAAATCCAAGATCTCAATCTCATGCTTTAACCAAGCGGGCCTTCTAACATGTGTACAAACATGTCTGTATAAACAACAGTGCAAGAATGTGTTTTTTCTTTATGAACTTTTTCATTTCAAAGAGTGGTTTGTAAATCTTTGCAAGATTATATTTGTTACTTTGGCATGGTAACTTGGTAAGTGAAACAACAAAATCAAAATATAATAACCTTTTAGAAAATAAGGTGCAAAGATTGTCTGGGTTGTTTTTGCCTGCTTTTTTTTACCAACCTTTTCGGCTTTGTAAGTTGTTTAATTTGTTTGCACGATGCTCTTCTTTCTCTTTTTGGGCTTAATTTCTTGACACTAATGACTTTAATTATGTACATGTGTTCGGAGAGTAGTCTCTATGTGTGTGTGGTAGTTCCGAGGAACAGCTAGAAAAAGTACTAGTAATAAAAGAGGAAGAGAGAAAAGCGTATTAGCGTTAATGTCGCTTGGTTGGCATGATAAAGAGGAACCAACTAGCAGTGGAAAAGCTTCGCATGGAAATTTCTTGCCGGATGATGTTGATCAGTCAAACTCAGTTTGATAATGAAAAGAATAAAGCCAGAGACAAACTAGCACCCTTGTCAGTCACAAACACATACACACATTCACATACACACACACACTATCTATTCTATATAGCCCTTTCAATATTTCATCTCATCTATCATATGCTGCATGACACTTCCACCATTCAAAGATACCCACTATTTCCATTTCACAATCATCACGCCATTACCTACCAACCTCATATAACATCTCCAAAGCCCCACCATGATATTGTACAATTAATTTCAGTGCTTTGTTATCATATCTATGATATAATTTCTTTTTGTTTGTTCTTTCTTGTAGACAGATAAAGCATCATTGCTAGCAGAAGTGATTCAGCATGTGAAGGAGCTGAAGCGTCAAACCTCGTTGATAGCAGAATCGAGTCCGGTTCCTACGGAGGCTGATGAGTTAACTGTGGTGGACGAAGCTGATGAAGATGGGAAATCTGTGATCAAAGCCTCTTTGTGCTGTGAAGATAGGTCAGATCTGTTCCCTGAACTCATCGGGACCTTGAAAGCGTTGAGGCTAAGAACCCTTAAAGCTGAGATCACAACGCTGGGAGGGCGTGTGAAGAACGTGTTGTTCATCACTGGGGAAGAAGAAGACTCAAGCAGTGGCAGCGAGGACCATAACCACCAACAACAGTACTGCATTAGCTCAATACAAGAAGCACTTAAGGCAGTAATGGAGAAGAGCGTGGGAGATGAGTCTGCTTCAGCAAATATTAAGAGACAAAGGACCAACATAATATCAATGTCCTAGAACGGATCGAGGTCTTTATCAATTTTATTTAATTAAAGGCCTATGATTATCATTATTATCTACTTAGTTGTTATATATATTTACATATTTTTTGGGGGTGTGGTTTGTTTTTCCTTTTCTTTCTTTCATAGTGTGTGCTGGAAAACGTTATTACTATATGTATCTTCTCCATCAACATCATCATCGTTAAGAAATGAGGTAATGATATTGGAGGATTTTTTTTTTAAATGTGTGCTTTGTTGCTTGACACATCTTGAGTCCACACTCTTGTAGTGAAACCCTGAGAAAAGAAAGATCCAGGAGGGTATATGGGAAGTGGAAGAATCTTTTTGTTGGAAAAAAAGTTCTTCATATATAAGGTGGAAGAATCTAACCAGTGATCTTACTATATATTCTCTTTTCATAGTTAATTTGACAAAAGAAATATATTTACAAGAAGGTATATTAAAAATATTCTTAAACTTGGATATGCAGTAACTATGGCCTAGGGTCTTCTGTATTGATATGATGCATTATTGTAGCCTCCTCTCTGGTGCATCACATTATAATTATAAATGTCACCATGGAAAGTTGGAAAGTTGGTAAAGTAATAGACATGTGATAAGTTCCCGAATAAGATCATTGGAAATTAACCATACCATTTATCCTAGTTCACTCCAACAATTTCCAAGGCATAATATAAATCTATTTCAACCACATAAAAAACATAGATAATAATGGTTGAATAATGCATACAGATATCAGGTTTGCAAACCTAACTAATACAAGAATAAGTTCATAAATACTATTGAGAGTATCTTTAATAAATTGCTATTTTAACCTATTAATATATTTATACAATATGGTGCACTTGGCAACCTAAAAAAAAACACTAGTATTTAAAATTGATAACTGCTACTAGTGTTTTTAAAAAAAAACAATTCTCAATTAATTATAAATAATTAGTTATTTAGTAAATACTTAAAAAAGAAAAAATGACTGAAATATTCAAAATAAAACAATAAAATAAAATGTTAATAAGGATAAAACAGGAACAAATTTGTATACACCAAATACGAGAATTCTTTTATTTATATCGAGCGGTGTTTTATGTCCGTGGATCCGATTTTTTATTTTTATTATTATTATATGTATATTATTATTGATATAGTAAAAAAATATATTAAATAAATTTAAATTTATAACACAATAAATTATATTAAATTACATCATTTGTTTCATTTTTAAGAGTGATAAATCATTAATTTTGATTTGTTATTAATATAAAACTAAAAAAAAAGAATATAATAATAATAATAATAATAATAATAAAAATAAAGTAAGATGGGAAGCTCCATTAATAAACACTAAGAAAAAATCTATTTTTTAATCTTTTTTCTCATCTTTGCAACAATGCCATTTTGATTTTAACTAATATAAAACTAAAAAAAAAAATATAATAATGAAAAGAGAAATAAAATGAGAAACTCCACTAACAAACTCTAAAAAAATATTTATTTTCTAATCTTTTTCCTCTCCTTAACGCATCCATCATCCCCGTCGACGCCCACATCAACCATGACATCAAGATAACTTTGTAGATTTGCAAAAATCTGAATGTTCTATATTCAAGTAACGGAGATATTTTGTTTCTCTATCTTCTTCCTCTTCCACCTCCACCTGTGGTACAAAAAAGAAAAATAGAGTAAAAGAAATAAAAATTAGGAGCATTAATAATTAAACAATCAGAATTTATACAACCGGTATCGACATAACAAATAAACGATAATAGAAATATATTTAGATTGGTGAGAATGAAAAAAACAAACTAAGTTTTTGTGGTTCGTTTGTTCGGTATCTTTTTGCCCATTTGAGGGAGTTAAAGTAATGTCCATCAAACTATGTTTCAATCCAAAATTTTATTTGACTCATTTTTATTTGATATATTTTTTTCAAATAAATGTACTGCATGTTTCTCAAATAGTTTCTTTCAAATTTAATATTAACATTTTTTTAGTTTTAAATTTAAGTAATTATAAAATAAAAAAATAAAATAATAAAATGAAATATTGATATAAGGATAAAATAAGAATAAGTTTATATTTATACGAAATTATAAATAATTAAGAGGGGAACAATAAAGTTTTAAAAATAATTAAAAATAACAATTTTAGAGTTTAAAATCTCAATATTAAACAAAACTAAAAACAAACAGTAATTTGACAATTGAAAATATTATGTTAACTTCAAATAATGGTAATCACATCTATAAAAAAAATATTTAAAAATTTAAAAAGGGATTTTTAAATTTATAATCCAAATAGCTTTAATTGCACAAAGGAAAAAAAAAATACATTTGTTTATAAATAAAGTATTTTATATATTAGTTACACAATTGTATTTACGAACAGAGTATCGAAATTTAAAAACCAAAATTGATGTGGAAAAACCGCTTAAAATTAGTTTAAATTCATTTAAATCATAATACTTGAACGATAAAATAAAAGAAATAGACCAAATAGTTCATTATTTTATAAGTTTACATAGTATAAATTATTTAAGTTTCATATATGAATATAAAATATAAAGTGTTTATGTATAATAATAAATATAATAAATAACATTCAAGTTAATATAAAGTTAACCGGTAAAAAACTCAAAAAGACTAATTTCAATTTAAACTTACATAATTTGACATGAACTAGGTTAGCTTAAGATAAAAACATATCACTGTTAAATTTCTAGGACTGTTCATTCATTAGTTCTAAATAATTTCGTTGCAGTATGTGAAATCCTTTATCAAAAGAGTAATCTGAATGTTAATCACACTTTTTACTTTTTACTTTTTTTCTTCATTTAATTTATTATATATAATATCACATATTATTTAGAAAGGATATAAAATAAAGTGTAAGTGTAAAGGCACTCATTCTCTATTTGTTTACAAGTATAATAACTAAAGTAATTTCTTTCAATAAATGTTTACAGATTATTGTATGTATATGCTGGATTTATTGAAAAATCCTTAAACCACTGGCCAAATCTATAAACAAGGCAGATTAAAAAACATAAGAGTTTTTGTAAGAACCACTAACAAAATTATTTTCTATATAGTCAAAAAAATTATTAATAGAATGTGGAAGATAATTTATTTATAGATAAAAAAAAGTTCACTTTATGTAACCCAATTAAACTAATTACAGTACAATGGATTATAACTCTAATATAAGATATTTTTCCTTCATTATAATAAAATTCAACTATTACGTACCCAATCAAAAGGTTAACTTGTTAAAGTCTAATTTATGAAGTTTTGTATATTTTATGTTTAAACTATGGTAATTAATCAATAAATATATACAAAAAGTGATTTACTATAAAATATTGCATTAACAAATATTAAAAAATGATTAATCCATAATGTGTACTCTAAAATAATTATAATTTAAATTTCATTAAAATAAAAGGGGTTTAAACTCATAACTTATACTAATGTTTATCCACAAAATTATGTTAATGTAATTTAAATTTCAGCAGAAGCATTTTGGAGCATACGATAATTTTCTATATTGAACAAAATTTTCAAAATATATGAGATGTTTCTAAAATAAACTTTCCGGAATATATTCTTAAATAGAATTTCTAAAATAAAAAATTTGGAATAAACTAGGATACGTATAATATATTTTAGAACAAACTTTTTTGAACATTTTTTTTTCTCAGTGGCATGGAAAACAGAGGTGTAGTTGGAGGTGTCATGCTGAGAGCGGTGTATTTTAACATTTTTTTTCTTTCTCTTAGTATAGGGTGCAATTAGTAATTGTGTGGATGCAAGAAACAAAAGTCACTTTCGCAATGTTAATAAGTTTTAGGCCTTTTTTTAAGACCTCTTTTTTTCTTTGTTTTTACACCCAAACCACTTGTTCTTATTCATTTTTTTTTTCTGGTTCATTTGGTTTCTTTTTAGCCTCAAACCATTTGTACGTTAATTGTATCGCTGTTTCTTGTGTATACCATTTTTGTTTTGTTTTTCATAGTCCTTAAGCAAACTAGTTTTCATAACGGGCTCCAATAACACAAAACTTGATTTCAACAAAGTTGAAAATAGAGTTGGGTCCCAACCTTAAAAACGAATACGTTTCGAATATTAGTTTATGGAAGAATATTTTCGTAAAAATGTACTAAAATAGTGAGCACAAATTCATATCCTGAATTTTTATACAAATATGTATAATTTTAATTGAATTTGTGTTCTCATGATGGACACAAGTAAAAATCATAAACAATACATACCTTTTGTTTCCAGATTTTTTTTTTCATAAACATTAAAATAAGTTATATGGACGTTAAAATTAAATTAAAAATATTTGCATTAAAAATCAGAATTTTAAAAACTAATAGAAAATGGTTTTTATAAATTTAATTTATTTATTTATAAACAAAAAATCAGTACAACACATATAAAAAGTTTTACAACATATACACACCATATTCAACTAATTAAATTTATTTCTTTAACTAATTTATAAATTAATTTTAACTTATAAAAGTATTTTTTTTCAACAAATAAGTGTTTCTATACAATTAATAGAATAAGTTTCGCTTTAACGCGCTAGAAATAACGGTGCATATTAGTTGACTTAATATGAAATTAAACATACTATTAAATACATCATAAACTTACAAATCAAAATAACGATAATTAAATTAAGTTACAAAATGTTCATTTAAGTTAAATTTTAACCATGACTTAAGAATTAAACATTATGATTTTATTAATAAATCCTAGTTTGATTTGATAAATTAACGAAAACTTCATTCAATATTACTAACATACAAAAGTTTAATTACAAAGTGACAAAAACTGAGAAGTGATACGTTACAAAGGATTAATTAATTAACTTTATCCATTTATGTATTTGAAAGTATATATTATGGATTTTGACCTTACTTGCTTAACTTTTTAAAATGGTGAGGAACCTTCCTTTTGCATTGTTGTTGACATCTTCTTAGATCTTCCACTTATCTCTCTTTCTTTTAATCATTTTTTTTTGTCTTTGTTGAAAAATAAAAACTTGACCATGTCAAATCTATAGGTAACCTAAAGGGTCTGTACATTTTTCACAAAATTCAAATATATCAGTGTGGTTTACAATCTACAATATAATTTGAGTGAGAAGCAAATTAATAAAGTCTTAATCAAATAAATTTTGTTAAATAATTTACAAAAAATATATTATTAAAACGTTGTAACTATAAATTATTGTTTTTCAAAATAAAACTTCTTTATCTCATCTTTAAGTAATTTTTATACGTTTTCCCAAAATTACAATATTATTTGTTGTTGTACTTATAAGTCATAATTTATAATTATATATATATATATATTTATTATAAAATATTTTTACATTTTTATATGTTCATTTAAATTTATCTTTAAAATACCTAAAAGTTAATAACATTCATATATTTATCTCTTACTTAATTTAAAGATCAAGATATTATGGTATAAAACATACCGAACAAGTTACACCATAAACTAATATTTAACTCATCAAAACTTATTATCACACTTTAATAATTCAATTAAGATAATTAATTTTCTATACTCAACAAAATTAAGTGCATGAGTATTCTTTGACTTATCACCATCATCACTTGATATATATTTAATTTATGTGATCTAGACTTTTATTCAAGTCATAAAAATCTTATTTTATTAATGAACTCCAAATTTTTTTACCCAAAAACACATTTAAGTAAGATTAACATTCTAGATATCTCACATTTCTCATTCAAATTTATCAACACATCATTTAATTCATATTTATATTCATAATTCAAATTGATTTATCATTTCAAACAAGAATGCATTATACGTCTTAAAAGATAGTTTATTTACTTTCTCTTCACATAAAAAAAAATATCGTAAAATTCCAAACACCATAATATTAAATCATTTATATTAAAAATATCTACATAATTGGTTAAATTTTTATTCACATCTCTTTATCTCTTTATATGCACTTGTCATTTGTATAATTTAAATACAATATATAAAATTATATTAATATATATATTAATCATATCAAGTTGTTTCATATGTTGGTTAAAAACTAATATTGTTGATAGTTTTTCTAAGTTGATACAAAAATCACACTTAAACAATGTAAACAAAATTCTAAAAGTGAAATGCATTCTATAATGCACCTCTTACATGTGTGTTTGCAACTACATTCCTCTACGTAAATATTTTTATGCAAATATTTATATGAACAAGCATTTCACACCTTTGCAGACTTAAATATACTTGTGTGTAGTCAAAACTTTTATGCAAAATTAACCCAGTGTTCATTATTAATCTAAAATACATTACATTAACACGGTAATATCTCAAAATCCTAATACTGAAATCATTCACAAAGTTCAATATCAATTATTTAAATGAGTCAATATTCATTCAATTTCAAAAAGGAAAGATCTTAATTTGTCTCACAAACAACTTAATTATTCAACTCAAACAAAAAAAAAAAAAACAAATTCGCCCACATCCACAAGTCTAAAAGTTACATAAACTATATAAATGTCTTAAAAGATGATTTTACTGATATGAAATCAATATCATCAATACATCACACCTACTTATTTATCCATTATCCAATGCAATTATCACTATACTCCTTTTTCAATCAAGATAAATTAGTACACACGAGTCCAATAATAATAACTTATTATATATGGTTTTAATCTCATTAAAGTTCCATTGCCATCCTTAACTTTTTTTTCAAATAAAAGATTAAGTTAACTTTTTCTTACCTTAAAATTTATAATCATCAAGAAAACATTAAAAAAAAAAGTAAGAAAAATCTTAACTTATTCTAAAATAGTATGATTTAAAAACTAAACACATTACTACAGACCTAAATTGATATATATATATATATATATATATATATTCATATTTTCCTATCCAATCACACGAAACTGCTAAATGCAAAAGAAACTAAAAAACATAATAGAGATATGAAAAGAAAGTAAGAATTACTCAAAACAAAAAATATGATTAATTTATATTGTTCTAAACTTTCTAATTTTTAAGTCACATACTTTGAATACACAAAAAAAGACACTTCAGAAATCTAGAAAAAAGTCACAAACTTTCTAAATTTATAATTAAAATAGTTTTAAAAAATAAATTATTTTATATTATATATAGTTTTTATAACTTTAAAATAACAAAATAGTTAGTTACTTAGTTAGATTCGGGATTTTAAATATAAATAAATATCCAACAAATTATTGGTATTATAATCGAAGATAACAAACATGATTTCTTAAATGAATTAAAATTTAAGGGTAAAAGAAATATTAAATATAATTAATTTAAAAAATAATATAATCATTAAAATTAGACACTATTTTAAAAATTAAAAAAGTTCTTTAATTTTTATTATTAATAAAATTCTAATTTTTATTTTTTATTAATAATAAAAACTATTTTAACTATGAATATTTTTTTATTTATTTTTAAAATAGTATCTAATTTATTATTAATTATTTTTTTATAAAATTAATTTTTATTTAGTGATTTTGTTGTAAAGAAGTTTTGTAAATAAAAAAAAAAGATATTAAGGAAAACAAACTAAATCATGAAGAAAAGATTTTCTAATAGTTACACTTTTCAAACTATCCACCTATTTTTTAAGAATACACCATAATCATCATCTCTTTACTGTCTAATCTCTGTTATAATTTTTTATTTATTTTTACACAATGTATTTTTCCTATATAAATGCAGTTTTCTTGTTAAAAAAATCCATAGTAGCGTATCCCATGAGGCTATTAGACGTCTGAAAGTGACTTAATATACATATCTTCTTCTGTGCCCATTATATCGAATATTCTCAGCAAGAATTAAAAAAAACTATATATTAAATTAAAGGATAAAAAAATCAGTCAAGTACATAGATATTGATATATTTATTTTATGATATATCAATAAAAAAGTATATTTTTAATATAATAATTTTAATTTTATTAATTTAAACTTTGTTAATAACTAATATAATTAAACACCTGTGTATTTAGTCTTTTTTAATTGTGAGACGTGTTTGTTAAAAAGAGAATTAATCTTAATATACAGTTAACTTTAAAGAAATCATTAAAACCTTTATATTTATAAAGTGAAAAAAATGGTAAAAGACTACTTTCAGTAATATTAATATTAATTTTTTTAATAAATTCTATTATCTTAATGATTAATAAAATTGAAATAAAATTAAAGCTTTTGTACTTTTAATTTTTTTTATTATACTAAAAAGATAATATATCAATTCAATTCTTATTGTAGTAACTATTTATCCTAAATTAAATATAGATTTTGAATATACTTTTTATTGGATTGGAATAATTTTGAAACTTACATTAATGTTTTGAAAATTTTAAAGAAATGTTGGTATGAGAGTTTGGAAATAAAAGGAGACAAGGTTTGAGGAACATTTCCTAATTATACATTTGACCCTCTCAGCCAATCATGTATGTGTTTTTTATAATAGCGCTTTCAGCCTTAATACGATAACGTGTATGACTGAAATGTTGAAGAGTATGTTAATAAACAAGGCAACCCTTTTTATCTTATTAGTCCTACCAACTTACAAATATTTAAAAAAAAATTATTTGTCATATTACAACGGTTAAAGAATTTATTAAAATATAAACTTATATGAAAAAATAAATAATTTTTAAAAAATTATAAACTGATAATACATAAATTTTAGAAGGTTATAAACTAGTACCTTTAACCGATATATTTGTTTAACCTTTTTTTTTTTTCAAAAGAATAATATGAATCAGCATGAATGACTTTTATGCCATGGATAAAGCTTTAATAAAAAAAAAGATGGAATTTAATAAAATAGACCAATAGATGAATGAAAACATGAGTAGAAAAAGGGAATAAAATATGAATATGGAATCAAACTTCACTAATTAATGAAAAAGAAATTCAAACCCCATTAATAAATAGATGGACAAGTCACCGACCCTTAGTTCTCTGTTTATACCAAACTTATCCCCAACCTTCCATTTCACAAGTCAATATTTCAAGCTACTTTTTTATTAGATGTATTTTTTATTTGTGAAAAATAATCGATTTTATTTTATTTATTTTATCTAAAGCGTTATTAAAACAGTTTATTGTATTGTTCAAAACACTCTCTAACTTATCAAAAGATGAAGATAAGAACAAAAAGTTTAATAATTTATGTTATCGCTTTAATAGGATTGGACCATGTGCTGTTTTTTTCTTTCAAAAAAATAAATAATTTCCTTCTTTGAAGATCAATTCAATTTAAAGTGTATAATATAACAATTCGGCTGCACGAAATTTACCTATAACTGACCACACAATAAAATCAAGTCAGTTATGGGAAAAACATTCTTGCAGAAATTAGATTGAATTTAATTAAGTTAAATATGGCTGAGTTGTCACAATTAATATTCTGGTAAAAAGAAGAAAGAAAAACAGAAATATTCATAATTATGTTTATGTGTTGTTGAATTCATCTTAATAAGATTCCAGTTGAGTCTTGTTCTTTTCTTTTTGAACTTGATTACATTTGAACATGGTGGGTATTTTCGTCCATTCAGTCACATCGGCATAAAGATATAATAAATAAATCTATCTTCGGATAGAAACGTTTTTTTAGCGTAAACAAGAAGGTAGAGTGAGAGAGAGAGAGTAAAATTGTTTTAAAAAAAAGGCAAAGATTTATGTAACGCAAGAAGCTGAGGCTGTTCCCAAGTCACTCTCTTTGCAACCTCCGAGGAATTTTGGTAGAGCATCCTCTGCGATATTTTGTCATCAGTTTCGGTTTTGGTAGAGAGAGAGAGACGTGAGTTTCTGGTCCTGTTGCTGTTTTTGTGTGTGTGTCAGAAAGTGCTTCTCTTTTGTCCATTGTTGCTTTTGCTTTCTGGTTGGAAAAATGCTGGTTCGGAGGAGGGTGATGAGTTGGAGGAGGGTGGCGAAGGCCCTGCAAGCTCTGGTGGCTCATGCTTTACTTTTCTCCTTCACTCTTCTCCTTGCTCTCAAGCTTGACTGTCTCCTTCCTGACTCATGGACATGGTGGTAAGTTCTCTCTTTCTTCATTCACACACTTCCTTTTCTATTACCCAGTTTAGAAATTGTGGATTTGAATAAAAGGGTCGCAGCAAAACTCCACCTTTCTTTGATTTGTGTTATGAATTGTCATGTGCTAATTTGTTTTCCCCCTTTTTGATCTTCAATGCATGTAGTTGTTGTTTTTTTTTTTAATTCTTGAAAAAAAAAATTGGCATTCAGTGCGAGGAAGATGAGTAGATTGTTGTTTTTCCTTTTGAAAATGCAAACTTGCTTACCTTATACGCTACTGTCCTTCTGCTGCGTTATATACCTATACTTATTATTATTTTAATTTATTTTATTCATTTGTAAATGGGAGGGGAACTGGGATACCTTCCTTTCTGCTTTCCATATGTGAAACTGCTTTTTTTGTGTGTGATGTTTTTGTAGACAAGTGAAGAGAGAACTTAAAAATTTGATGTATAATTATGTAAAGTTTAATAATAAGGATCATACTTGTACTGGCCATGTTGATTTGGCTAGTAAGGATGAAAGTACATCGCTTTATTAAAGTGTTAAGTAATTTCCCCCCTCATTTCATAACTTTGTTATGTTCCAAAATAATGTTTTTCTACACTTATGCTAGTAATTGATAAGGTTTTCAAAAGTTAATACTAATACATTAGCATAATGCATTATGAGTTATTGCCAATATTCTCCGTTGCTTCACTAAATATTCGCAACTTTGATAACCAAATTGTACTTGAGAATAATCATCAAAGGATTCAGAGTTGTCTGTGGTTTTGAGCATGAAATGATTATTCTTGTTATGCATGTGAGTTTATGATTGTACTAGAGCCTACAGGATTTTATTCAATGAAACTTTTAGTATTAGTAATAAATCAGAGCATTTCCATTTTCATTTTATTTTCTGTATTGTCCCGCTGAGATGTTGTACCATGTGATTCAAACCAACAACAATACTGTCAAATTTGTTACACTCAGGAAATGGGAATATGTATGGGGCTGCCCATTTATGTCATGCCGAACACTGAATTGAACGTAAACATTTGATCATTCAATGTGAATCATGGGCAAGTCTTTCAAATCCTGTCTTAAAATGTTATTGAGGGGTGGAAGTTTTGGGTAATAGATCTCAGGTTGTTGTATATTGAGAAGAAATAGATTAAGAATGTATAACATATTCTTCCCAATTATAGCTATATTGTAAAATATCTTTTTTTAACAGGAAAGTATTTTCTCCTCTATGGCTTTTCCATGCTGTGGTGGCACGAGGCAGGTTTTCCTTGCCTGCTCCTTCGATCCCTCATGATCGCCGAGTAAGATGTACTTCATGAAAAGTCTTCTTTATTTTCTGGAAAATTAGAAATTTATCCTGTAGTAGGGTTTTGTCACTGAACATAAAAATAAATTGTTAATGGGCAGTGGGCTCCTTTTCATTCACTCGTAGCAACTCCACTACTTGTTGCATTTGAGCTACTTCTTTGTATACATCTCGGAAGCAATTATGGTAGGAAAAATTTCTTGTGGCATAGCTAAATGGATTTTGTTAATCAGTGTATTACTCCAGAACTATGATACTTCTTTTATTAGTCACTATTGTAAGATGCTACGAAATTGAATATTTTTCATTTTAATGATGCAGTGATGAATTTAAGGATTGTCTTCATGCCCCTGATATTTTTTGAAACGGTGGTTTTGTTTGATAACATCAGGTAATATCTTGTTTCATCTATAAGCTTACCAAAATTTATATTCAAGTAGTTCATAAGGAGCATGCAGATACATTTTAACCCATTCATAGTCTTCCGGCTTCTGTAATATTAGCTGGCACTGCTAAAAAAGTTTGCAATAGGATCACCACAAACATTCAACTTTGTCAAGTGATTTGTAAAGTAACCTGCATTTTTGGGTCTGCTTTCTATTAATTATTTTGATTGTTGAGAAGTTTCATTGCATAAAATGGAAAGTAGTGCTTAGGCCTAACTTTAATCAATTATGCAGTCTCTGCAATACATTTTATGCTCTTCTAACAAATGGATAATTTATTGACAAAAATGTCTTTTCATAGGATGTGTAGGGCTTTGATGCCCGGGGATGACGAAAATTTGACCGATGAAGCAGTATGGGAAACACTTCCTGTAAGATGTTATTCTTTAGTTGATTGATTAATTAAGCTGCAGTATCATCTGTGACAATAAATGAGAACCCTAAATGAAATGAAACTACTGAAATGAGCATCTCAGCTGGCCTTTTCATGGCAATTTAAGATTCCCAATTTTGATGATTTTCATGTAAACATTTATTCGAATCCTCGGTGAATTCTAGAGTGTTATTGTTAGTCTTTAGAGGGATGAGGAATATGAAGCAGCAATAAGATTGTGATTGTATCCATACTTTAAAAGCCTTTGTTGTGTATGGAGCCTTGGCTGCAGGCTATACTTAAATTTAGGTAAAATGCATCAGTAATAAAAATTCAAGTCTCTCTGTTTCTGCTTTATTGTAAGTAAAAGTAAAAAAGAACCTTCATGTAATATAATTATTATAAATAGAAAAAACTCTATCTTTCCTTTTCTTTTTATTTTTCATTGTTTTGCACTGGATTGATTATTATTCCTTTTATGCCTATTCTGTGTGATGTGTGTGTGACTCTCATTTCAATGATTCATTTATTTGTTGGTGGTTGGCATTCTTTTGTGCGTTCATTTCAATGCCCGATGGTCAACATTGAAGTTGAATGATATTTCACTCTTAGGAATAGCTTTTTGTGGTATGCTTTAGAAACATTCTACTGTCCATTTGTGTGGATGTACTGTAGTTTTTGAAAGAGTTTATTGTGATTTGTGTGGGTTTATGTTATGGAAATCCTACCTGGTTGAGATGGATAGCTACTGCGTTGTGGCTTGTTGGCATTAGTACCATGCACATTCATATTCTGCAATGGGGCCTCTTTATTTTTAATCTAGGAGGATCTGAGTATTGGAAATGATTGAACTTCACTATGGAATATATGCGTAGTTAAGAAGTGTTGTGCCTCTTTATCTTAAGAGTATAGGGAAGCACAAGTGCCTTACAACTGTCAATTGCACATCTCATATTGGGTTTCAAACAGTTGTTATAGTTAACCTTTGCTATGCCTTATAACACTGACCTGTTAGTAATATGTATGAAATTGATAACTTTCTTGCATTGAGATGTTTTTTTTGTTTTTATTTTTTTCTCATCTTATAATTGACATTACCTTATTCCTGACTTGTCTACTACAAAGAAATTTATTTAAGTGTTATATTCAGTAGATTGCTGTCTTTCTTTTGTTTTTATTTTTGGAATGTTCAAAACTAAATTGTATAATTTTGTTTCCTAGCACTTCTGGATTTCAATATCCATGGTCTTCTTGATTGCTGCCACAGTGTTCACCCTTCTAAAGATATGTGGTAAGTTTTAAGTTTCTCTTGAAAATTGTTGTTGATCTATATTGAGATTCTATTCTCTCTAATATCATGGTTAACTTGGAGCTGCTTCTCTTGACCTCCCTACATCTATTTTTGTGATGTTGGCTAATCTTTTTCCGCTACATTTTGCAATGATTTATGATACTGGCTCTTTTAAATATACAGATATTATCTGTCTGCTATATTCTCGAGCAATGACTTATTTTATTTAATGAAGAATTTAGGAAATTAACTTGAGATATAGTTTTATTTCGGAACTGAGGTGTTCTTATATTAAAACTCAATAGAGGTTCCAAATTAAATTTTCAAGTTATGGATTTAATTCCTCCTTTCGTTGCATTCATCTGTTGATATTATTATTATGATTTTCTGGGTGGTAGGGTTTTAAGTAATCACTCTTGTTATGGTTCCTTACTATGGCATTATGATCAAGAAATATCCTGGGTTACTTTCACTGATACTGGGTCTGTCTGTGCAAACCTCTCCCGACTCTCTTTCAAAGAGAGAAAAATAAAATAAATTAAAATTAAATTTTCTATAAGTTAAAATTTGCTTGTCCATGATTTAATTTGTAAAAGCTCTCTCATATAGCTTTTCTAATTTTTTATTTTTAGCTTGTGCATACGTTAATTTTAGCTTATGGAAAAGTCAAATTAATTTTTTCTTCTTATTTCTCTTCCTTAGAAGGGCTTAATTGAGAAACTCGTCTGAACAGGCCCTAATAAGCTTATATTAAGTTTTATTTGTTCCTGAATTTATACCTAGCTTTCAGCCTGCTGATAATTATTGCAAAAAAGACAAAACAACTTACAACTCGGATTGAAGTTATTTGACACAGTTGTGTATTTAAAAATCAATCTTCCACATTTTGAAAATCAATTATATTGTTGTCACATAAGCTGTACTCATCTTGACTTTTGTACTCTAAATTCCCTTTTATGCTGATGAAAACGAAAAATATAGTAAAATAAAATCTACTTAATGTGTCTGATCAGGAACTTTGACCACTGTAGCATATATGGCAGATTTACAATGTATTTCTCTATGAACACATTTTAACATATTGCTTACAATGCTTGCTTTTGGTTTGTCAGACTGGGAAATGGTGTATTTAATTGCTTAATGTAAAGTACACGGGATGAAATGTCATGAATAAATTTTAAGAATCTTTCTAATTAAGTTAAGAATGAATGAATTAATGTATCTGTAAAGAAATAAGGGTGTATAAAGAGAAATTGGGAAACAGGAAGGCATATTTACACTGACAGATGTCAATATTGACATTTATACAATATTGAAGAGTACAAGGAGACAAGTATCCAGAGTAGGTTGTGTTCCATGAAGTACTTCAATTAATACAAAGATACTATTGATACTACATCCTGGAGTAATAACATTCAAACAGTTTTTATTTACAGAACTGAAAATAATAAGAAATTAATTTCTGATGTGTTTCTATTACGTTGGCATGTGTCTATGAATAGTGAGGGTGGGCTGTGTTTTCATTTTGTTCTATCCCTTCAAGAGACAGGTAAATGAAGGGGCTTACGATAACAAGGCTGTTAAGTATGTGTAGCTGAAAATATACTGTATGTCTGATTTTTTCATTATGGGTTCATGTTGTTTTATGTTACTTTCATCACATTCCTTGTAAAACTTTGGTCACTGTGATTGATACTCAAATATTTTGCTACTAACTTTCTTTCAATTACCTGCAGGTGATGTTGCTGCTCTAGGCTGGTGGGACTTATTTATTAACTATGGGTATGATCAATATCTTATGGTAGACTGTTAAGTAATTTGCATTATTCTCGTGTCTTTTCCTTCATAAAATCATTTATTCTTTGGCAGGATTGCACAGTGCTTTGCCTTTCTTGTTTGTACTAAGTGGCACAATCCAACTATTCATGGAGGCTGTCATATCACAGAACCATGTTCATCATCAAATACCATAAGATACCTAGACATGAGTAGAGGAGGCTTAGTTATTTATACAGATGAAGATAGGCAGCAAAATGGGTTCTGCAATCTGCAGGATATTGGTGGGCATATCATGAAAATTCCATTCATTGGTTTTCAAATACTTCTTTTTATGCATTTAGAGGTATGATAGTTTTGAACAAATATCTTGTCATTATGTTCTTGGAATTTGTAGGTTTCCTTAGTTTTTGATTTTCTTTCCACCTTTTTTTCATTTCAATTTTAGGGAACACCATCCAGTGCAAAAAATCTGCGACATTGGGTCATTTTTTCACCACTTTTTTTGTTGCAAGGAGCTGGGGTTTTATTTGCTGCATATAGATTAATAGAGAAGATAGTTCTTTTACTCTACAGTGGAGATATTCCTGAAAGATACTCAGCTATAGCATCAAAATCTCGTGAGTGCTTCGGGTTCTTTCGACATGGGTCAAGGTATAGATTTAGATCTGTTTGGCTAGAAAAAGGATTTTGTCTTTGGTGGATACCCTGCCGAATTTACAGTAAAATGTTTCTGAATTAACATTGACAGTTTCTCATTGCCTACACTTTCTCTTAACAGGTTACTTGGTTGGTGGTCAATAGATGAAGGAAGTAAAGAGGAAGAAGCTAGACTTTTTTTTTCTGGGAGTTCTGGGTCAGTACGCTACCCTTCATTATACCCTAATATTGTCTTTAATGTCATAGTCATTTTTTGCCATGCTTAAGAACAGCTTTTGAATCCTGTAGTTATCACTTGCATACCTTTCTCTTGGAAGTCATGAGTTGTGTAGTGTAGCAATTATTTGTCAAAAAATTAGCGATGTTTGGAGTGTGCTTGCAATAAGACAAACTTTGTTCCTTCTCTTTTAATCTCAAATGACTCTGATGACATTAAGTTTATGCCTCTTGTATTGTTGCTATTTTCACAAGTCTACAATGCTAATCAAAATTTTCTCTAATGATATGTCATTTGATTTACTATTTAGGTATAATACTTTTACCCCTGATACAGTGAAGAAAATGCCTAGAGCAGATCTGGTCGAGGAGGTGAAGACATTTCCTTTTGTCAAAATATATATTTAGCTACCAAAGTATTTTTTATAATATTGTTTCGTCATTTATAAGAATCCCTTAGTTTACACAAGTAGGTTTAATCTTTTTCATACATTATATAATTGCTGTTCTTTATAACGCTCAGATTTGGAGACTACAAGCTGCACTGGGTGAGCAGACAGAAGTTACTAAATTTAGCCAAGAGGAGTATGAAAGGCTTCAGCACGTAATGTTCTCAACCTTGATTGTTTTTTGCATTATGTACATGTGATCACCAAGTCTTGGACGTTTAAGCGATTAATTAGTTTAGTACATTATCAACTTTTTATAAAGTATAATCTTCAGTTTCATTGGTCAATAGGGTCTGTGGATCTTACTTGCTGGGAAGGCGGTGGGTTGGTGCTGTTGGCCTTAATTCCTGTTTCATTTTCACAGAATCTATTCTGAAACCCTTAAACTGAGTTATTGAAATTTAATTAAAATTGTATGTTCCTATATTATTCTGTTTTTTTGGTCAATCAAACTTGTGATTGGTTTAAATGGTCATATCCTCTGATTTCATGACTTATTTAGATGCATTTTTAACTTCACAAGTAAATTTTTTTATTATTGAGCATTTTAATCGTCACTGAATTTGTGACTAACCTTTGTCTCTGACTCTTCTCAATCATTTCATGTATTTCCTACTTCTTACATTAAGGTAGAAGCAAGTAATTTAATAGAGTAAGGAAACCATAGTCACAATCTCAATTAAAATTTTGCATTATATGAATCTCCTACTGACAAGGAAAAAAAAGTGTGGCATCTGTTGCCTAAGGGAACCAACATCCAGAATTTTATTGAATACATGTATGTTTGAAGGCATGCTTGGTGGTGCTACAAATTAAGAGTTAGATGACACCGGCTGATATGAAATATACTGGCTTTGATGAACCCTTTTTCCTATTGCAACTAGTTTACAACATCCTGCACTAAAATTCTTGTTATGAATTTGTTATTTTTGCTCATTAATTCTGCTGGAATGACTGTCAAGCGTATCAGGATCTAACACTTCAAAATTGAATGATAATCAATCAGGAGAAGATCTTATGTAGAATTTGCTTCGAAGAGCAGATTAACGTGGTCCTCCTTCCTTGTAGGCATCACATTATTTGCAGGTAAGAGCTCTTGCAGTTCAGTTGCTCCAGTCTGATACTCTTCTGTTACTATTCCAATTAACTTTTTCCAAAGTCAAGCCCCGAAAAAGGGATTTTAAGATGTATGGATGGTTTGAGAAAATACTTTCTGCCATCATATTTTCTCTTTATTTTCTGCTTTGAAAAGTTTCCATAAAAATAGTGAAAGCAGAGAATAAAAAAATGTTTTGATTGATTCTGATACAAACTTTTGAATACAAGAAACAATGAAAAATAAGGTGATATTTTTATAAATAGAAGTAATTTATTAAAGAACAGAAGACGTTTTCTGAAACCAAATGGTCCCCATATGCAATGTTTGAAGAAAGTAGATGGTGACAGGATCACAACCTTTTTTAATGAGGAACTCTCCACCAGTTTGCTGCATCTGCAAGGAATCTATTTATTCTTTGCATGCAAATATGTTATGAAGGACTTGTGTTTAAAGATATTGAATTTTTCTTTTTTTTCCTTTTCCCAATGTGGATAACAGCACTTGCTGCGAAAAATGTAAAAGGTGCCCTGTCTGCCGTGGCACCATTGAAGAAAGGATGCCTGTATATGATGTGTAGACTGTATTGAAGATGTATACAATCTTACTGACCATCCTGCTTGTGATTTTAGAAGAAGCAAGCACTGTGAAGTATCGATTTCTCTGCTCATAGATTTTATATGTTGAAGACCAGAAGATGTATATAATTTTAAACATTTCTGCCTCCTCCCCTTTTCCCCCATAGTGCATTCTTGCAATTCTGAAGGAATTGCCAATAGTTATGTTGTCTTGAATTTTGGTACAGAGGATTATTCTACATAGAAAATGCAAAAGATGATTATTGAACTCTTTGAGCTAAGGATACTATGAGAATTATTGAATTCAAACATGTGATGGATTAGATTAAAGTTTATAACTTCATACACATCACCTAATTTTCTCCACCATTAGGTCAAATCTAGTGGATGGGTTGATGGCAAAATATGGTTTTAGGGATGACCTGCCACTGAAAACAACTTTCTGTCACAAGGGCAAAGGAAAACAAAATTGAAACTTAAATGGCAAAACAAATACATGATAGTGAAACAAGACTTGATAAATGTTTAGTTGGTGTTGTAGCTATTCATTTCTTAGTCTAACAAAGAATCCATTTCTGCAATATTTTCCTTTGTCATCAGCTTTCACTCAGTTGTAAGGAACTGGCTCTGCCTGTACCCAAAAGAGAATCTTGGACCACCTTTCCATTCCTTTAAAACACTTTTTCTTGATAATTCTTTATAGTATTTAATTAAAACTTTTAAATGATACAAATGGATCTTGTACTATTCAACTAAGAGTATCAAAAGTACAACAGAGTCTGATGGTATTTTTAGGATTTAATTTAGATTTTTTACAACTCATTTAAAAATTTTAGTAAATTTTGCATGACTTTTAAGTATAATGTATGAATATTACAGCCAAAAAATTCTTAGTCAAACTCTCGAGATTGTTTAGACTCTAATTACTAGTTGATAACTACTTTTAATTGATTTTTTTTTTATTTGATAATTATATTTAATCGCGTCTATCTTTTCAACCACATTTTTTTTGTTTCACTCAGACTAACGTAATATTAATTTACCATTAATACGTTAAATCTACATTGATAAGCTTAAATATACATATTAGGCTAATCTTACATTATTTTTGAAATAAGATAAATTAAGACATTTATGCATTTAAGATACAAAGGTATTTCAAATTGATATCAGACCTAATTTGTACATTAGTTCATTTTGGTTTAGACTTTACATTAGTACAGAATCAAAATTTGATTGAAGTTACTATTATAGGAACAAAAATCTTAAGATATACTATTAAACAATATATCTCTTCTTACTTTTAAGTAGAGTTATTTTCTTAATCCATTAAGAAAAAATGTTATTTCTCATTAGAATAATTATAAAATCTCATAACAAAAACTATAACATTCAGACTGATCTATCCCCTTATTTCCTATAATATTCCATTTTGAAGAGTAACAAGACTTCAAATCTTGATGCACTTGCTGCATATTAAATCACATCTATCAGAAGTTAGTTCCTCACTTTCCTTCAATGATATGTTTCACATATTGAGTTAGTTTATTCATGTAAGTTCCAACTTCTCACTCCAATCTGATCTCTTGTTTATAAATATACAATTTGACTGACGGATGGCAAGCATGTAAGGAGGCCAAATTTGTTGCTGTTCTATATTACATTGATATCCATTAATTGTGTAAAATCACAGTACTTGTGGGATCCCTTTGCAATTTTCTGCAACTATTATTTCAATATAAAATAGCCAACAGGCTTCCTTTGCCCCTAAATTTTAAATAAAGTGCTTAAATCTTGGTTCTGTAAGAAAATGATTACTTCCTTTATCTTTTGTCAGAAAGAAAATAAAAGAAAGTTATTCAAGAACATATGCAGACAATAGGGTAGTGCCCTCTAACTATGAATAGTAAATCTTAAAAGATATGACACGAAAACAGAGAAACGAAAATTTGTTCTTACTCTAGGACTTTTTGACTGAAGAACATACTATAGGATAGGAATAAAATAAAACATTGTAGATAATATGGTACTTCAAATAACTTCAACATAAAAAGTCCATATCTAACTACTCATATATGTTTCCACCTCAACAAAGACTAGTAATCGGTAAATAGCAACGAATTTAAAACATTTTTGAGGAGGTGAATCTTATCCACAGGAAGCCATGATTGGCACTGCTTCCACTACAGACTTTGTGCCCGTAATTTTATGTTCCCCTTTATGAATATTATCCTCAATCATATGAGCAAAGTCCTCGTAGCAATCCTCCAAGCTTCTGAATTCTTCATCAGGATACAGAGTGCTAATCTCAACATCATCAACTCCATCTATGCTGAAGTTAACTTGACAACCTTTGATGAATATGTCATGAGTGAATGATGCCACAATACTTTGGGGTATGCAATTTTCTGCATATGCACACATTAAAAGTAATTCTCATGGCCCACTTTAGTGGTTGAGATTTTAATTATAGACTATTTTAGTCTTGACTTTACATTGTAATCTTTTAGTAAATATCGTTCACTTTAATATTTTCTTGTTACACTTTTTTCTCATATGAAAATAAATGTTATTTTGTAAAGTCAAACTTTGCAAAGTTAGATACAAAAGTGATGTGGTTAATGTTGTGATTGTGAGACATAAAAAAGGAGAATTGATGAATGATTGAACCTGCAGCTGCTGCTAGAAGATCATCTTCTGATATGGTCACTCTGGGGATTGTGCGGCCAATTTTCATTTCCCACAAGGAAGCAAGTTCATTGATGCTGTAGCAGTTCTTAGATGGTCGAAAATGAACATTTTTGTTGATTGTTCTTACATCATCAATAACCTTCATTGTGAACTTTCCAATATCAATGCCATCAACAAAGTAAGCTGCACAGATGGAAGAAAAAATGGTCACAGTTTAGGACAATTTGTTCAATAAAAATGTATGGAATAATAATGATTGGTTTTGTTTGATTATACCTTTGACATTACCATGACCATATATTTGCAATTGATCCAAGGGTGGAGGAAGCTGAGATGGGTGGCAATTGTCATAGTAAGGCCATGAAGCAATGGAATTGCAACAAATATTGGTGTATGGAACCCCAGATTGCTCAACCACGCGCCTAACCAATTGCTTCTCCTTGTACATTGTTAGACCTGGCTCCACAGGATCAGCTCTGTCCACATCATGTCCAAACTCTGAAGCCAAAAACCTCTGCAACATTAATTATAACACGTCAGAATTTCTATACTAAAGTTTTAACATCTTCTGTTGAAACTTAACTATTACAATATTTGGTAGGGTCTAGTCTCTCCTTATGAAAAACACCCTCTATCAATATTATAAAGTTTATGTATATCAAAACTTTGTAGACATAACTCACTAAATGAACAGTTTTTGGTAATTTGTTTCGATAGTTAACAACTTACAACATATGAAAGAAAAAACAGCCATCTACTAAACGAAACGCACTTGATTCATTATTTTTATTGGTGTCAGCATTACTATTTTTTTTATTTTTTGAACCGTAAAAGTGAGAAACTTGCCATTTAGTAAAGTAGAGAAGAGTAAAAAAGTAGTACCTTAATAGTCTTAACGGATTTCATGGCCTCCACCAGTATTAGCTGATCCAGCAAGCTCTTAGCCCCGATAGCAGAAATCACAATGTCTATTTCATGCTCTTTCAAAATCTTTTCCACAAAGTCCTTGTTGTTTATCACACCCTACCACAAAATACAAGACAACTAATTTTCTATGAAAAAAATACAACACTGGGAGGGTGCTGTTGTAGGAATAGTTTGGCAGGGTCAGGTGCTGATTTGCGCTTGTGATAAGGGTGCATGCAGAGCACTGAAGTTGCAATATCAGCACGCAATTACTTATACCATTTTGCATCACTTGCAGCAAGCTAACACAACTACGCAGGATAATGCGTAGTAAAAGGCTAAACACAACGCCAAAAGATCTGGGAGAGATAGGAACTCTATACTGGTGTAAGGCGAATCAATTAACATAGTTTTTTGAGGTGCTGTGTTATAGTCGAGAAGGGCATATACAAAGCAGGAATCACAGTACACCTATTTTTTTTATTTATTTTTTTTGTATTTTTTAGTATGTATAATTTTGGACGTTTTTATATATGAATGGGAACTGGAAACATTCTTCAAAACCATTAGTTATTAATAAAAAAAGTTATAAATTTTCAGAAGGTGTGACAACATATTTATACACACATTGGCTCACTGATAGAGAGAGAGAAGATAAAGTATGTTATGACTTACATGAATGATCATGGCACCTTTTTCTTGGAAGGTTTTAACAATGGCATCCTTGGAAGGGACAAGAGGTGGTGGCCTGAGAAGCAAGTAAGTGGGGTGTGCGGTGAGGAGGCTTGCCTCAGTGACAAACTTGCCTATGAAACCCGTTGCTCCGATGATGAGAACACGGGCCTTGGTGTGGCTGGGAATGGTTGGTGACGTTACCATGGTTTTGCAGAAATGTGGTAATTAATTGGATTGAAGTCAGGTTCAAATAAAGAAGAGTAATGACAATTGGGGCATGCAAAACGAAAACGGTGATAGGTGGTTTATATAGGCAAGTGTACGTTAGAATATAGCTATAGCTAGCTACAAAACCAATAGTTACCAAACTGAACACAATACACACCGTTTTTTCACCTACTCTTCAACACGCATGATTCCTTAAGCCATACTTGAAATCTTAAGTGGGAATGCCGCGTAGCCATACTCTCCATGCACGGTATCAGATTTTATAACAC
>Ga0123342_1000893_pt1 | contig 49471 bp, 25 predicted proteins | sample Turbeawhitnodule_FD_89960 | JGI IMG/M metagenome (GOLD analysis project Ga0123342, IMG submission 89960) | Root nodule microbial communities of legume samples collected from Mexico - Turtle bean Mexico white nodule | ecosystem: Host-associated > Plants > Roots > Nodule | place: Mexico: Nepantla...
GAAGATTTGATATGGTTTTTAAGAGTATTTCATAAAAAATTTATAGAAAAAATTTTTTTTTTTTTTTTTGTTTTTTTTGATGGTTTTTTTTTTTTTTTTTTTTTTTTTTTTTTTTTTTTTTTTTTGTGGTGGGTGGTGTGATTATTGTGGTATGCACCTGTTTGGTTTGTTGGTTGTTTTGTGTTTTTCTTTCTTTAGGGTCTATATATTGACGACTTAGTGTTATGCATTGGTAGGGGTTGATTTTTTTTGTTTATTTTCCTACATTATGTATTGTGTGGTTTGTTGGTTATTTTGAATTTTTTTGGTGTAGTTATTGATAGGTTGATGATTTTCTTTATACATGAAAAACTTCACTCTATGTCCACGAAGAAAACAAACTTTTATGGTTTTCAACTAAAATTTGTTACAATAAAGGATAAAAGGAAAAGAATCAATCACTCTCACAATACCATAATGAAATGATTAATCAAGGGAATGAATTTGAGTGAATGCTAAAAAGAAGTTAATGTATAACACATGTCTTGCCGTCACAAACACACATCATTTATTTAAAAAAAACATAAGAAGGTGGAGAATGTTACATTTTTTTTTTATCTATTCTTGTATGTAATTTACATGTTAATAACATTTCAAGACCTAAGATAAAAAATGATAACATTTGTTCTATTTGTTTTTTTTTTTTTTGGTAAAGTGGTTGATATATTTTGTTTTTGACAGTTTGTGAAATTACTTGTTCAAGTTCTATGGGAAAGTATAATGGTCAAAAATTTGATCTTGAAGGAAGGGAAATGAAAGTTTGATTGTTTATATTACTGGGTTGCTAATAGTTCATTTAATTTTGAAATTGTGAAATTGTATTGAATACATAAATTTGCCTTGATAGCTGATTATGTAGATAAGAGTGAGACACGGAGTTCACACTCAACATGTTGTTAAAATTAAACATAATTTGACGTCATTCCAACGTCAAAGAATAGAGTGAACACCTTTTAAGCGGATGCTTGAATTAGAAGATGAATTGGACATATCAAACCCTTTTCTTCACGAATTAATTGGTAGGTGGAGTGTTGATAACAATTGTTTTCTAGGATAAGACAACATTTAATTCATTTTAAGGTTCTCGGTGTATGTTTCACTCTAAGGTTGTGAGTGGAGTGGCGAGATAACAATTAAATTTGGAGGATGATGGTGGTGGGTTGGTGAATGAGGTGTTTGATGGAGAAGACATAAAAATATATATTGTTTTGGAAAAAATAGCCAACAAAATTTATAAAAAGAAAAAAAAAACGTTGATGAATTTTGTAGGTTGTACATACTTCTTTTATTAGTTGTTTTTTATTTTCCTAAGACTTCTAGGAGTTTTTCTTCATTTTCTTTTAAGGTTTTAGATAATTTAAATGCATTGGATGTATACAATTGGGGCGATGTAGTTTATGATTTAATAGTTTTTACTTTAATATGGACATCAGAAGTATATAACAATCAAAAGAATGCCAGTGAAATATATTTGGTTGGTTAAGTTGTTGTTTTGCAGGTTAGTGGCAATTTTATGACAAGTAATTATGTAGTCCAAATGTAATAAATTTGTGAAATTGTTAATGACTGAGTATTTTTTTCTTTTGGCACCAGCTTTGGGTTGTTCAACATGTTGGGATTGACATCCCTGTAGATAAAATTTCGTTTCCTCGGTTTCTGCAGTGGTTGTGCGTAAAAATCCAATCAAATAATTTAAATGAAGCCTTCTTTGCAGCTGGCTTATTTAATTGTGTGGTTAACACCTTGGTTGAAATCACTGCATTTTTATTTGTTGACCATAACAAAGAAGTTGTTATTGTATATTGTAGGGGATTGGGCAGTCACTGATGTGGAGGAATGATTGAACATTGCTAAAGAAGCTCTACAAATTGGTGGAGAGGAACATGATGAATATAGTAACTATTATTCAAGTGAGTGGGACAAAGTTGTTCAGAAGCATCAAGTTTGCCAAAACCAACTTGTAGACAATAACAAGAGGATACATGATGTTGAGAAATAATTAGGACTTCTGCAAGAACAAGAACACAAAGAAAACCATTGGCCATGGACAACATTTGAACCTAAGGACAATCCCAATTCACGTCCTAAAAGCTCACCTCCTCAAAGAGCTTAAATTCGAGCAAAGTTTCCTAATACATCTTGTATGTGACAACCAAACAACATTACACATTGTCTTTAATTCTATCTTTAATAAGAGGATCAAAAACATTAGGTAGATTTTTATTTTACAAGAGTAAAAAGTATGAATACTGTTGGATTAAGCTCACTTTCTATATGGAGGCCCAGTATTAACCTTTAGGGTTTTTTTCGAACACAATGACAACAGTCAACAAAAAAGTCAGAGAGAGAAAAGAATAAAGAGAGAAAGTTTCGCTCAGAAACTTCCGGCCGCCACCGATGCTTTGTTCACCATTGGATCGGGCTGAAATTTTGTAAGAAGGTTCATACTTTGTGTGACTTCAATCTGACTGTTCGGATCTTGCAGAAGTTGTTTGAACAGAGAGAAATTTATCTCATATTTCATCAGCGTTTCTATTGAGGACGAAAATCTTCGGATTGCTGCTGCTGTTTCGTCCACCGTTTGATCGTGCTGAAATTTTGTCAGCAGGTTCATACCTCATGGTGCTTCAACTGAATTGTTCAAAAGTCACCGGAACAGTGACATATAGGTCGCGTACGGTAGCTGCAGTTTGTGAATTTTTCAGGTTTCTTGTTCTTTGTTTCATCTCTGTTGTATTGCTATTTGGCTAGTTATTGAACACAATTTGTGTTGTGATTGGAGACTTTCTTGTAACCATAGCTTTGATCATAGTAGAGTTTGATTGACTGACTTGTGCCCGTGGTTTTTACTTTTCACATTGAGAAGTTTTTTCACGTAAATTTTTTTGGATCTTTCTGAAGTGTGTTTTGTATTGCTGTCATTATTTGTTATTGCTCCTCAAAGATTCTTACAAGTTAGGAAAAATTATTATTTTTTACTTATTGCTCTTGTTGAGTTATTATTTTTATTATGTTAATATCAAATACATCATTATTAGATTTGTCAACGAACAATTGTTTAAGATATTCACCAAATCTCTAATAAGACTAACGATCAACTATATTTGTAAATTAGGCACACAAATAACCTATATGGTCGAATGTTAATATAAAAAAATAAGGAGTTAATATAATATTTTCAACCTCAATATAGTATTTTGCAAACACAAGTCCCAATATGACCTCTAATAATCACCTTATACATAATTTGTGCATATTCATACTCTATCCAAAAAGTTTGAAATGATATGATGAATATTATATTATTCTCCTGAAGATGTATTTATCTGATTGTGTATGTATTTATATATATAATCAATTAAATAAGGAGTTAATCTTAGAGAGAAATATTAAGATAAGAAGAATTGATCTATATAATTAATAATATCTAAATTATATATGTATTATTAGATATTTATTATATATATAAACCATTTTTTTTCTGAAGAATAGCTACAAGTATTTAAATGCATATGCATATTTACCCTGGGCAAAAAATAATTGTAGCAATGTGAGTTTGATTGGATGGTGGAGCTGATGAAATTTCCCAGGTTCGTAATCTAAGAGATATTTGGCCATTTATGATGAGGAAGTTTCACGCATCTTCTTCTTATTCTTATTTTGGGACACTCATTTACTAAAGAATTCAACTAAGTGATTTTCATTTTACCTTTTTTTAGTTTTTTCTTTGTTTTTCTCAAATTTGTAATCAATGTTTCAAAATTTCACTCGAGACAATGTTTATTTTAAACTGTAAAATAATTTTATTTTATTTTTCAAATTTTATAATTGCTATTTTGAAAAAGATTTTGGTATTTATTTTGTGGTGGCAAATTGAAGTTTAACACAATATTAAGTATTCTTATTATTTCTATTTTTTAAATTTTAATTAATTTATAAATGTATGTGTATATATACACATATATAAATTAATGAGTACACAAAAACTGAATAGAATTTTTTATAAATATTTTAGTAAAAATAAAAAAAAATTGATTGCATTTCATATTTTTTGTAAAAAAATTAAACTACATTTTAAAAGGAATATATAATAATAATGATAATAATAATCTATAATTTATAGAAAAAAGATTCTATCTTCATAAATATATTTTATATTTTTATTTTATCTCTAATTATCTTTTAAAAATATTTTTAAATGATACCTTCAAATAAAATTGAAGTTTGTTTATATTTAAATGAATACATATGAGTATTTTTTTTTTTTTTTTTATATTTGAACGAAGAGGACTCTTTCGTTAGTTTAATATCAAAATTCATTCTTTGATACAAGATAATGATTAAAGATGGATATAAAATAGAAAACATATCGACCATAACATTATAAAGAATTTCATATTAATATATATAAATATATATACTATTTTTTAATTTCAAATAAAAATAAATAAATTACAAGTAATTTAATTTTAAAATACAATATTAAATAAATTAAAAGTGTCTTGATAATTAAAAATAAAAAAGTGAATATATATACTAATTTCAAAAATCAAATATTACTTAATATTATACTCATATTCAATAATTTTTTTTTCAAAGCTAAAAAGAAGTTAAATAATACCTACAAAATACATTTTTATTTGACATTCCTAATAATTTTCGAATAAAATGTGACTTTTGTCACTGAAATTCGTATTATAGGTTAATTTGATTTTGTTCTACCATGAAACATACAATCTACTTGTACTACTTAAAAAATTACATATATATATATATATATATTTATATATATATATATATAATTTACTCTTTAAATAAAATATTGCTAATGAAGACAAATTTTAATTTTAATTTTCACCATCTATTCTACTAAAGTATTCTTTTAATTTTTTTATTAATATTTTTTTTTGTAATTTATAGTATTATTAATACATATTATATTATTTATCATCATAAACAATGATTAAAACAAGTTGATAGTTTGAGTGTGTAGGTATTGGTTCTATTGGTAAAAACCTTTTTATAATTTTTATTAAAATAATTATTTATTATAATTTTTAACATGTTTATATAAATTTATTAAAAAAATATTTTAGAGTTACTTCTTCTCATGAAAAGAAAATACAGGAATTTTTTTAAAAGTAACTTTTAGAGAATAAACAAACACATATAATTTTACTTAAATAAAAATCATTTAAAAATAACCTTTTTTAAACCCAAAAAAACAAACTTGCAATAAACAACAGTCTGTCTTTCCTAAATAAACTTATTTTTTATAAATATTATATGAATAAACTCTTCAAAACTTTATTTACATTCATAGTTCAGAATTTAATTTCTATAATATCGAATTCTGATATATAAGATTTTTCTTAAACAGTGATCAGTATAAATTTTTTCATACGAATAATCATTGTTTACATATTATAATTGCACTTTCCAAATTCAGAATTCTGACTTGTAAATGAGTCTATTTATGGAAATAAATTATACAAATATTTATTTATGTAATTTTAAAAAAATATTTGGAAAAGAAATTCAATATCCAACACTATATTAGTATTCTAAGTACTAGTGGGAACACATGTTTGATGTTAGTCAACACCACCGGTTGCACCGGTTGCGTATTTATATTTTTTTATTTTTATTATTAATATATATCTATATTTTTTATTAATATTATGTATTCAAGTTTTTATTTTTATTATTGTGTATTTACATTTTTCATTTTTACTATGAATGTGTATCTTTATTTTATTTATTATTATTATTAAATTTATATTTTTTATTTCTATCATTATGTATCCGTATTTTTATTTATATCATTATATATATATATATGTTTATTAAAATGATCATAAAAATTCATACTCTAATTCATTATAAATTTATATGTTTATGTATTTTTTAAATATCAAATTATATATTTGTATTTTTAGTTTTATCATTATGTGTAAACTTATGTGTATTTGTATTTTTAAATATTAACATGTGTATTCACATTTTTTTTATTAGTATTGTAAATACATTTTTTATTTTTATCACCATCATATGTGTATTTTTTTTATTAAAAAAAACTATAATACATAATATAAAATTATTTTTATCATTTTTTAGTTCTATTTTGAATTTGTTTTTTTTTAAATGAAATGAATGGTAATTTTTTAAAAAATTGGATGCATAGGTTATGTAAGAATTTACCTAATAATATAAGAAAAATAAATGCAACGTGTATATTATGAGTGATTTATTTTGTTAATTAATAGTATATTATTATAAGAGTGGAAAAAAATAAAAAAATTAAGAAGGGGAATGAGAAGTTTTGAAAGAACAAATTAAAAAATAAAAATAAAAATAAAAATAAATTTTGTATACATCAAGATCAGTTATAAAAGAGAATCCAATTTAAGAACAAATTAAAAAATAAAAATAAAAATAAAAATAAAAATAAATTTTGTATACATCAAGATCAGTTATAAAAGAGAATCCAATTTATATATTGATATAGATTTATCAAATTTATTTTGTAATATTAAGAATTAACTACAGAAAAAAGTAAAACAAATTAATTAATACACGCTACAATCATCAACTATATTGTCAAAACTAAATAATTTTTTTTCTATAATTAAAATTAATAGTTATTAGATGCCAACACTAATTAAAAAAATAAATTTACTATTAACCAGAATTTAAAAACTTTTAATTAATTCTTTAATGAGAGTATGGTACCTAATAAAAGTGTTTGAAGGAGAAGTTCAAAACAGTACTCAATATTAATTCAAAAGTGGCAATATTAAAGTTTTTTTCCAATAATACCTTTTTTGATGGAAAATATTTTTTTTCTTCTAGAAGAATAATTATTATTTATTTATAATTTAGACGAAGTATGAATTTTCTAAAATAAGAGTGTTGGTTAATAAGTTAATAACGTGCCCGTTGTTCCCCCTTACCCCGAAAGCCACAAAACCTTGATTTAATGATAATTGGGTATATACCTAATCAAAAGGTACATTCAAAGGCACCACCACCACAATTGCACCCAAGACCAATTTCTCATCTCTTATCTTTCTCTTTCTTTATCTCTCTATATAAAGCAAAAACAACCCTCACCCTCTCCATCATCACCGCCAACAACTCCACCCAAACCATTCTTCTCTCTCAACTTCCCTCCAATTCCCTTCTGGGTTTTGCAATTTGGTCTATTGGGTTCCCAAATCTGTCACCTTTTTCCCCGTTTAACGCGAAACGGCAGAAAGGGGAGAAGAAGGAGTAAAAAGAGGAGAGGGATTGATTTTGATTTGGAATTTCGGGGGTGTGTGTGGGGGTTAAAACCCGGGGTTGTAGCATTGTAGACATCACGGCTATTCAACGAGTTCGCCACTCGCTCTCACATGCCCGTTGTGGCCGTCGCAAGGGTTGTGTGAGAGAGAGCAACCCTTCGCCACACGGCGGGCGTGGTGCTCTTCCTTCCGAAGGTGGTAGCCCCTCTGACCTCCTCTTCCTCGCCGGCGGTGGTTCAGTTCTTAATTGTTAGGATTATTTAGTAGGAATAGACGTAATATAAACAGCGCCTTCAAAAGTTCTCAATAAAGGGGTTTCTTCTTTCCTTTTGTTGCTTTTGTTGTTCTTCTTCTCTGGTAGTTGTTAGTTTAGGTGAGTTCAAGAATGTTGAGCATCAAGAGGGTTCCCACTGTGGTTTCCAATTATCAGAAGGAGGGATCAGACGAGTCTCCTGCCGAAGGATGTGGTCGGAACTGCCTCAAAAGTTGTTGCATTCAAGGTTGGTATTTTCGTTTTTACGTTTTGGATTTTCTGGCTTGGGCGTTTGATGCAAGGCTTTCTAATAGGGTCCATCATCTTGATTTTTAGTCGTGAAGTTAGGTATTTCGGGATGCATTTGTCTGCAATCTTAAGGATTGTGATGAAACTGTGACTGTGGCTTCAATTTAAAACCATGATGTGTTCTGTTTGATGGATTTTGGATTTTGCTCATTTGTGTTTTTTTGTGGTGTTTTGGTGAACAGGTGCGAGGCTGCCTTTATATGCTTGCAAGAGGGGGGACAAGATCGGTGGAAAAGAGTTGCCTTTGCTTGGATGCAAGGAGCATTACCCAGTGGCGTTTCTAGACTCTCTTATCCTCGGGGAGGTATTAAGGAATTCTGATTATTTTGTTTGTGTTTTTTGAGTTTTTTCAGGTTTGGTGTTTTTCTTTGTACGTGTAGGTTTGTCGTGCGTAATGTTATGTGACCTAAGTATTTTAAGGATTGGTGTTTGAATCTGTGTAGACGTGTCATTATGGTATGCGTAAAGGTTTGGTGTTCTGTTTTTATTCGTGTGTAGGACTGTAGGTGTGTCATTATGTTATGCCCTTTTTTTAATAAAGGCTTGATGTTTCATTTGTGCTGTAGTTGTGTTATTATGTTTCCAACGTTTTAATTTGTGTTTAAGTTGGGTCATGATGTTGTGCTTCATATTTTTATTTTCCTTGTTTGTAGTTGTTTCATAATTTTTTGAAGTATTTTGAGTTTGGTGGTGTAGTGGGAAGAACGCATGCAGAGAGGGCTTTTCCGTTATGACGTCACAGCCTGCGAAACCAAGGTCTGATTTGTATGCCATTTGGTGTGATTCACTTTGTAGACAGACGTGTTTTGCTTGTTTGGGTTTTTGCATGCCTGTTGTTTGATGTGTTGGTTATTGGGTTAGGTGATTCCTGGGGAGTATGGTTTCATTGCTCAGCTTAATGAGGGTCGCCACCTCAAGAAGAGACCAACTGAGTTCCGTGTTGATAAGGTCCTCCAGCCCTTTGATGAAAGCAAGTTTAACTTCACTAAAGTTGGGCAAGAAGAGGTCCTTTTTCAGTTGGAGCCTAGCGATGATGGAGAAGCTCAATTCTCTCCAAATGCACCAATTGATGTTGACAATTCTCCTAGTTTTGTTGCCATCAATGTAAGTTTTGTATTTTTTTTTTTGCAGTCTGTGATTGAAAGTTTAGTAAAATAATTGTTTAACCTGTCTGCATCTTTATAACAGGTGAGTCCTATTGAATATGGGCATGTGCTGCTGATTCCTCGGATTTTTGAGTGTTTACCTCAAAGGATTGACCATGAAAGCTTCTTGCTTGCACTTCAAATGGCAGTTGAAGCTGGGAATCCATATTTTAGGTTGGGTTACAACAGCTTGGGTGCATTTGCAACCATTAACCATCTCCACTTTCAGGTACTTGTTGATCAGTGATCAACTTGAGATCACTGCAACATTCTCCATGTTGATATTTGGGTTGTTCTATTTGTTATCTAGTGTTTTAGCAGTATTCATCATATTGACGTTTTGTGATTTTGACAAATTCAGGCGTATTACTTGGCTATGCCTTTTCCCATTGAGAAAGCCCCTACCAGGAAAATTACCACATTGAGTGGTGGAGTGAAAGTATCTAAACTGTTACACTATCCAGTCAGGGGCCTTGTCTTCGAGGGTGGTCATACATTAGAGAATTTAGCCAATGCTGTTTCAGAAGCCTGCATCTGCCTTCAACACAACAACGTGCCCTACAATGTACTTATTTCAGACTGTGGAAGGCAAATCTTTCTCTTGCCACAGGTAAATTGCTCTTTAACCCGCCTCCTCCCTAAAATCATATTTACATAGTTGCTTCATATAATATGTTGGCTTAAATATGTTTCTTCTCTTTGTACCTGCTTTATGGTTTTGGTTCCTATAAAATTGTTTTACAATTTTTAGTCCTCTTAACAATTAAGTGATGTTCTTAAATAAAGGGTAGAATGAATATTTTCCAATATGGGAGGGACCTATACCTAAAGTTTGCAATTTTACAAGAGCTACAAGAGTAATGTAAGGTTTTAAAACCGTCTACACAAAATTTTATAGGGACCACAATAGAGAAAAAAAGGTTATATTGCCCTGAAATCTGTTTAAGCTTAAAATGTATGGCAACTTACTAGATTGCAAATGGTGAAACAGTGCTATGCAGAGAAACAAGCTCTTGGAGAAGTGAGTGCTGAGCTTCTGGAGACCCAGGTGAATCCTGCTGTATGGGAAATTAGTGGGCACATGGTGCTGAAGAGGAAGAAGGACTACGATGAGGCATCTGAAGCCAACGCCTGGAGGCTTCTTGCCGAGGTCTCCCTCTCTGAAGAGAGGTACGAGGAAGTCACTGCTCTTGTTTTTCAGGCCATTGCATCTGTTGACATGAATGTCAAGCCTCAATGTGCTGAGGAAGTTGATGCTGTTAGCCCAAGCACCCAGCCTTCCATGGTGGTTGGTTCACAGAAATGCCTTGTTCTCCTTTAACATGGCTCTGGTGGAAGTGACTATATAAGCTGCTATACCCTTCTACTATGGTGGTGACAGCAGTTACTATATGCATGTTTTATGGACCTGAAAAAATTATGATGTTGCTATTTTTATATTATATGGACTTGCTGTATGGTGCTTGATTGTCCTTCGTAGTCTATGTGAGAAAAATACAATGTAATAACTAATCTTCTGAGCTTATTCAGTTGTTAGTGCTTGTGTGTGGTTGAATAATGTGACATACTTTATGGTTTTATATAACTTGAACAGCTTTTATCATCTTTTATTATTGTTACTGCACTTTTGGTTGTGCTGCATAGTCAGGTATGAGAGTAGCATTTATTCTTGCTTCACCTTTTGAGAAATTGGTATCTAGGACTCATGAGTTTCATTTTTGGTTGATAAGAGAGGAAAAAGAAATGAGTTTTTAATTGTTTTACAAGAGAGAAAATGAAAGATAAATTATAAAGTTTATTCATTCCTTTTGGTTGGGTAGAAATAAGATAAAAGAAAGAAAATATGCATAAAGAAGGGCATAAATACCCTCAATAAGGGTATTATTGTCTTTATTTTAGTCACACAACTCCTTAGACGAGAAGTGATAAAAGTTTTCAAATGAGAAGAATGAATGAAGTGAAGGCTTTCCCTTTTACTCCTTTTCATTTTTTCTATAGAACAAAACATGACATAACAAATATAAAATTAATAAATAAAATGACAATTCTCTTTCGCCTCTTGCTATAATTTAGATTTACATTAATATTAAAAACATTCACCGTCTATTTGGATCTAATCATATTAAAATCATCCTCTTACTTGAATTAAAATAAATTTTAAAATGATTTCATTTATGGTTAATGTTATATTTAAAAATATAAGTATATAATTCAAGTATATTTATACATAAAATATTTTTAAACCTGTTTGAATTTCAAATTAATTTTCCAATATATTAATCTAAATATGCAAATATTTTAAATTCATATTAATTAATATGTTAATATAAATTATAAAATATTACATTTATTTCCATACTCCAATTATATTTTTTATTTCATTCTTTGAACATAAAAATTATTTACTATTTAACACATTTTAAAAAAATTAATACAATGACATATTAGTAATAATATATATTAATTAATTTTTTTTTCAGTCATATTAATCTAATATATTACAATTTTTTTTATTAGTTTTCACTTAAATCCACTTAGTTTCTCTACAACCAAATAACATCAATTTTTTGTTATTTTTTTTCATTTTCTTTTCTTCTTTTATTTTATTTCTCATATTTACTGAATAATTCATGAAAAATGGGGGTTGCTATTAAGTGAAAGCATATATCTCTTTGCTAAATGGAATTTTGTAATTTTGTAAGTATCCTAATTTAAAAATTATGTATATGTACCCCTTTTCCCTATTCTTTCCATATAAACATTTCTTTACGCCACTAAATTTGCTTTCACGTTTAAACTACCCTTTCTTTCATGACTTCTTAGACCTAATTTGTTGATAGAGACCAAAAAGTAGTGTGACAGTTCATGCCACTCTCTGTTTTTTCATTTCTCATTCTTCTTAAACTCCTAAACATAGCCCTTCCAGATCCCATCCAACGTGACCTAAATTCGTACACAACACTACCCAATTTTAATGACTCATCTACAACAAAACTCACGTTAAACCTAAGGTATTTGTTAAAAAGCCAAAGAGATAACGTGAATCTCCACAATTTGCTAGAAGAAAGAACAAATATGTATTTTATAGAGATCAAAATCACTATTAACATGAGTTTTGTTAGTGAGGTGGCTTTGATTCAACCAAAATAATATGAAAACCACATGTATAAAATAAAGTGAGGTGGCTTTACGTTAATGAAAACGATTATTTTAATGTATAACTATATATATACCTTCTTGAATCCAAGTCCTCTTATCACACTTTCAAGATGAAGATAATGTCCATAATTTTTTTGGCAATTGCAACATTTCTTATTTTGTTGGTTTTGATCCCAATGGAGGGAAAATCAGCACCAAACATTTTGTACCAAAATGGTTCCACTAGTGTGCCATCAAGAACTTCAGCATGGGTGAAAAATAATGTGAGAGGAGGAGGTTCAGGTTGTGGTAGGAGACCATGGGTGTGCCGTGAAGGGGAGTTTCCACGAAGAAGTTTGTGTTGTTGGAATCGTTGTGTGAATGTGAGTTCTGACAAAAACAATTGTGGGTTGTGTGGGATCAGGTGTCCCTTCAATTGGCAATGCTGCAGAGGTTTGTGTAGAAACATAAACTTCAGCTCTTCAAACTGTGGCAAGTGTGGACAGAGATGTCCTTACAGGGTACGGTGCTCCTTCGGTGTTTGTGGCTATGCTTAAGGACATGCTCCATTCCTTCCAAACCCACCTAACATGAACCCTATACTTTCTCATCTCCCACTTGTATAGTGAAAGGGACATGTTTCATTGATTATATGTGAATCTTGTTTTATTATCTACCAAATGTTTCATGCCATGGAGAAGTGTCATACCTATGTTATTACGAAAGTATAGTTGCTTGGTCATGTAATCTACACATGGAAGCAATTATGTGTTTGTTTTAGAACAAAAACATTGTAAGAAGATTAGATATTATACTTTGTTGTTAGCACTTGTTGTTGTTAAAATACACAAATGATCATATAACACATTATGTTTAAAATGTTTATTTTTATTTTATTTTTTTATGAAAGATTTGAAATATCAAACTAAAATTCGATTAAATTCTATTGATTAACAAAAGATTGTCTTAAATCTTAAATGTAAAATAGTTTTACAACATTTGAGATGTCTTGGTCACATCATAAGCAATATCTCTTCCCCAACCTTGTCATCACCACGGTCACCGCCACCGCCACCGCCATCGCCGCCGCCACAACCAGTGGCGAGCAGTTGTATAATTGAATGCTCCTCTCTCACTTCACTCTCCGTCGCCGCCGCCACCTTTTTTCTTCTCTCTCGCGTGCTCTCACCACCCTTCAATCCATTTCGTCACCCAACCTTTATCTTCTCGACACCAACGCTTTTCTGAAATCCCACCTTTTGGAGCTCTCCCTCGCGATTCCCGAAACCACTCGCACTTGCTGGAGGCTTCCCGCGCTGGGCCCCTCGCACGTGCTGCTTCTCTTGCAGGCTCTCCAAGCCCATCGCGTAACACTCGAAAAGGTTCGATCTTTGTGGGAGATTTTCAAATGGGGTGCCCTCAAGAACGCGGGTTTCGACTTCAATCACCTTTCACAGTCCCGTGAGATCATGGCCTCGCTTCTCGTTCAAGTGGGGTTGTTCAAAGAAGCCGAGGAGTTGCTTTTCACGTTGGAAAGTGATGAAATTTTGGACGATCTCATTAAAGGGTATGCTGGTGCGAGAGAATGGGAAAAGGGTGTCTTTGTGTATGATTTTATGAAGGGTAGAGGGAAGATTCCTTCGAGGGATTCTTATGGTGTTTTGGTTGATCTTTTGGTGAAGGTGAAGAGGACGAATCTTGCATATAGGGTGGCTTTTGATTTGGTGGATTTGGGTGTACCATTGAGTGGTGATGAACTGAGGGCACTGGAGATGGTTATGGTGCTGCTTTGCGTTGGTGGGAAGATTCAGGAAGCAAGGAACTTGGTGAAGAAGGTGTTGGTTCTTAATTGTGAGGTTAGTAGTTTTGTTTTTGATGAAATTGCGTTTGGATATTGTGAGAGGAGGGACTTCAAAGATTTGGTTAGTTTCTTTGTTGAAATAAAGTGTGTCCCTAGTGTGAAGGCTGCTAATCGAGTTATGAATTCATTGTGTAGGAGTTATGGTGTAGAAAGGGCAGGATTGTTTTTGCAAGAGCTAGAGAGTTTAGGTTTTAGTCCTGATGAAGTAACCTACGGGATATTGATTGGTTGGAGTTGTCGGAAAGGGAAGATGGGAAATGCACTGAGTTGTTTATCAGCTATGCTATCAAAGAGCTTTGAGCCACATATATATTCTTACAATGCTCTTGTAAGTGGGTTGATTAAGGTAGGTATGGCGGATCTTGCACGTGACATCGTTGATGAGATGATTGAGAGGGGGACACTGCCTGATGTTTCGACTTTCAGAGTTCTTATGGCAGGGTATTGTAAGTCCAGGCAGTTTGATAAAGTGAAAAATTTGATTCTTGAGATGGAGAGCCGTGGATTGATTAAGCTCTCTTTGATGGAGAATCCGATTTCCAAGGCTTTTCTGATTTTGGGCTTCGACCCTTCAAGTGTGAAGTTGAAACGAGACAATGATGGGAGACTGTCGAAAACGGAGTTCTTTGATAATGTTGGAAATGGACTCTATTTGGATACAGATGTTGATGAGTATGAGAAACACATAACTCTGGATCTTGAAGAGTCCATGGTACCCAACTTCAATTCATTTGTGGGGAAGGAATGTAGCAATGGTAACCTGAAAAAGGCATTGATTTTGGTTGAAGAAATGCTTTGTTGGGGACAAGAATTGTTGTTGCCTGAATTCTCCAAGTTAGTGAGACAACTTTGTTCATCTCGGTCGCAAACCACATCAATGACCAACCTTTTGGAGAAAATGCCACGGTCTGCCCATAAACTTGACCCAGAAACTCTCAATTTGGTTGTACAGGCATACAGCAAGAAAGGCTTACTGTCCAAAGCGAAAACTATACTGGATGAAATGCTTCAAAACAAATTTCAAGTCACGAATGAGACTTACACTACCATATTAATGACTTTATGTAAGAAAGGAAACATGAAAGACTTCAATTTTTATTGGGATGTTGCATGTAGAAATAAATGGTTACCAGGTTTGGAGGATTTTAAACGTCTTCTGGTTCTTATCTGCCATCAGAAAATGCTTAAGGAAGCATCACGGTTTCTTGAAATCATGCTTTCATCACACCCTAACTTAAAGTCAGATATATGCCATATATTTGTGGAAGTACTTTCTAGTAGGGGTCTTACGGACATTGCACTTGTAGCTTTAAAACAACTACAACCTTGTTTCATCTTGGATGACACTGGTTATAATAATCTTATAAGGGGCTTATGTAATGAGGGAAACTTTTCTCTTGCCTTTACAGTATTGGATGATATGCTAGATAGATGTTTGACACCTTGTTTGGATATTTCAGTCTTGTTAATCCCTCGATTATGCAAGGCTCATAGATATGACAAAGCTATTGCATTAAAAGATATACTTTTGAAAGAGCATCATTCATTTTCTCATGCTATAGATTGTGCATTGATACGTGGATTTTGTAATATGGGGAGCATAGGGAAAGCTGAAGCTATGTTCCGTGATATGTTATCTAAAGGGTTTAGTCCAGACGAAGAACTGTGTAACATCCTTATTCAGGGTCACTGCCAAGTTAATGACTTGAGAAAAGTGGGGGAACTACTTGGTGTTGCAATAAGAAAGGGTTGGGAGCTATCCCTCGTAAGTTACAGGAATGTTGTGCGATCAATTTGTAGGAAAGGTAGAGTCCGGTTTGCTCTGAGCTTAAAGAACCTTATGCTTGCACAATGTGTACTTGATGGCCAAATCATATGCAACATTCTCATATTCTATCTTTTGTCGGCTGGAAATAGTTTAGCTGTTAATAAGATACTAGCTGAAATGGAAGAGAAGAAAGTTGTACTTGATGAAGTTGGTCTCAACTTTCTTGTCTATGGTTTCTTGCAATGTAAAGATTTATCTAGTTCTATGAATTATCTTGCCATCATGATTTCGAAGGGATTCAAACCTAGCAACCACAATTTGAGGAAGGCAATACGCAGCCTGTGTGATGCCGGGGATCTGCAAAAGGCCCTGAAATTGAGTCAAGAAATGAGATTAAGAGGCTGGATACATGACTCTGCCATTCAAACATCTATTGTTGAAAGCCTTCTGTTGAGTGGTAAGATACACGAAGCAGAAACCTTCTTGGACAGGATGGGAGAGGAATCTCTAACTCCTGATAATATCAATTATGATTACCTTATCAGGTGTTTTTGCCAGCATGGAAGACTGGACAAGGCAGTTCATCTCATGAACACAATGCTGAGGAAACATAACATTCCAATTTCCACCAGTTATGATTTTCTCATTCATGGATTTTGTGCACAGAATAAATTGGATATAGCTATGAATTTTTATGCTGAGATGTTGAACTGGAATCTCAAACCAAGAATTGAGACAGTGGAAATGCTTGTCCATAGATCGTGCCAAGATGGCAAGACAGAATTCGCAGAACAATTTCTAGTGGAGATGAGTCATGGAGGTGAAACTCCAACCAGAAAAATGTATTGCACAGTAATTAAGAGTTATCACATGGAAAAAAATCTTAGGAAAGCATCAGAGCTCATGCAAGCCATGCAGGAAAATGGCTATCAGCCTGATTTTGAAACACATTGGTCTCTCATAAGCAACTTAAACAGTGCCAAAGCAAAGGACACTGATAATGGGGGAAAGGGTTTTTTATCAAGACTTCTTTCCAAAAGTGGTTTTCTTCAAAAGAAATGACCTTCTGTTGTGAAAGGGGTATTTGTTGGTTGTATTTTTTAGATACTGTACATTTTTGGACTTCAGTCTTTGGGAAAATTATTATGCAAAACATAATTTATTAAAGATAAATAGGATCTGTTTGTTAATCACTTTGAGGGTACTAATCCAATTGTAAAGTGACTAATCATCTTTCTATATTTGGATCTGGAACTTCATGTAAACTTCAAGATACACACTTCTGTAGTTTCAATGTAACATGTATTAATTCTATATTTCTTCCTGGAAAATAACAAATTCATCATGGGAGGTACCTGTCAAGACATTCCCTTTGTAAATTCATTTCCAATTTTTTTAATTTATTTTTATAAAAGTACATTTGGTACAAAAGAAGTCTTTATTGTGTTTTTTTAAGAAAGTTTATCAAGTTATTAAAAAATGTTATACCTTTTTTGGTAAGAAAAGTATATTTATTTATTTTTGACACAGACAAATGTAGTACTTTTAATATTGACAGAGAAATTATAGAAATCAGAACACTTTTTTTAGTAAGATGCATGGTAAAATTCTAAATTTGAAATTAAAATCCAAATTAAGATTTGTTAATATTGCAAACAATCGTGTTAACAATTATTTTTTCTAAAAAATGAAACCTTCAATTTAATACTTATCAACTGATATTTAAATTCTAAAGTAAATTAAATTTAAGAATATATTTAAGTAATAGTGTTTTAAAATTAGAGTAAATTGTTCATAGAAAAACAGAAATAGATATTTTAAGAAAAGATACATGACAGGAGTGATCCTCTCAATAAAAAGAAACGTGCACAGTTTGACTTTGTAGACACTGGAAACACTGCATGATTTATTTTATTGTCTTTATACCAATTTTAATTGATGCACTTGATTTTTATCTCTGTAATTTTAAAATGTTTTTTTAATATTTATGATCACTTCTCTTTACAAAAATTCTTAATTTAAAGTAAAGACTAAAAATAAAACACTTAAAAATTACATAGGGAAAACTATAATTTATTTTAGGTGAAAATCAGAATAAACAAAAACGAATGTAAGCCTAAAATAAAATAATAAAAATTAAAGAAAATTTGTAGTAAAAAAATTGCAACACAAAAAACATATATTAATAATAATATTAAAATATAAGAAAAACAAATTTACATACAACTGCTCATACTATATTATTTTGTAGATTACTCTTACCAATTATGAACATATTAGATTTTATATCTAAAAAAATATGATAGTTTGTGTGAAGTGATATGTTTGTCTTTCTTGTCAGAACTTGGAGCATATTTAGACTGAGACGACAAAACGACGCCGTAATTAATCTTGATTGCTTAGAATATAACACTACATACAGTGTCGTGCCTGTGAGTCTGCGTTGGAAGAGAATCAACAGCGAGAACAATGGAGGCGCCGTCATTTGCTTATTCTGCTTCCTCTTCCTCTCTCCTTTCTCTTCGCAAAACGCCACTCTCATCTCCGAGATTACACCGTTTCGGCAATACCAAACATAAAAACTTCTCAATTCGTGCCTCCTCATCTGGGGATTCTGGTTCGTTCTCTCTGGTTTCTGAAGACACCCTTTTGCAAAAGTCCTCTCCTTTTTGTTTTTTCGTTTCTGGGTCTTCGTTTAGTTCCACAACAACCCCTCAGATTCTCTTGATTTTTCAGTTGTGACTTTGCTTGATTACGGTGCTGGCAATGTTCGGAGTGTCAGGAATGCAATCAGATTCCTCGGGTTTGAAATCAAAGATGTGAGCTTTTTGCATCATAACATAATGAGATTTTTTTAATTGTTTTTTGTGTGAGAGGTTTTGTATCTGAAGCAAATTTTTTTACTAGGTGCAAACCCCGCAAGATATTTTGAATGCAAGACAGTTAGTTTTTCCAGGGGTTGGAGCATTTGCTGCTGCCATGGAGGTGTTAAGCAAAACTGGGTATTTATTTATTTGAATGTGTTTACCTTTTAAATGTTTTTCTTTTGTGGTTTAGTAGTTGTAGTGATAGATGCCTGTTGTAAGATATTTCTGCTGGGTTATAGTGGTGGGGTATTGAAGGATATCACAGGACAATACTAGTGTTGATCTTTATTCTCTTTTGCTTGATTAAAATTTACAATGTACACTGAAAAGGGGTTGAACCAAGACTCCTATAAATACACTATACATTGGAATTTATGAGTAATGTGTACTGATAGCTAAGTCGATGGTCGGTTAAAATTCTGGGGATGTTAAGTTGGAGGGACTTGTGGTTGTTTTAGACTTTTGCTGTAATGGTTACAATAAACTCATTTTGTATGTCAGAGGTGCCTTTTGAATTGCAAAACGTCTCTTTAGTTTTGCTGAATTTTTTGGGTTGGATTATAAACTAGGCATTGTCATGTATATATTTGAAGTTCTTTTGAGGCAATTTTTAATTTTGATCTTTGAATGATTGCCCTCTGAATTTTAGCTTGAGTCAAATGTTTTATTTAGATCATACTTATTTTGCAGAATGGATGAAGCATTATGTTCATATATTGAAAAGGATCGTCCATTTTTGGGGATTTGTCTTGGACTTCAACTACTTTTTGAATCCAGTGAGGAGAATGGACCAGGTTAGTCGTAACACATCTTTAGTTTTTGTTATGTTTACTCCTTCAACTTTGAACATTTGTTTTAAATTTAATATTATTATAATGGATGCCAAGGTTTCCATCCATGTAGATGTGAAATTAAATTAATCAATATTAAACTTCACTTAAAGAAAAAATGCTTGATTTTAATTTTTTTATTAGGCCAATGCTAATGAGAGGAGAATCTTTTGCATTCATATGTTATTTTTATTCTGTACCGTGTAATGTAAGATTTTCTTATAATTAATTCAGGTGGAAATAGTGTTTTAATGCATGATTTTTAGAGCTTATAGAGTCCTAGTCCTAGATGATGATAATCAATGATTTTCAGGTCTTATTTTTATTGTGTACTGTGTAATGTAATTTCTTATGATTAACTCTGGTTGAAATAGTATTCCGATGCATATTTTTTGAGCGGATAGAGTCGTAGTTTATGAGAAGAGATGCTTGAGATACGAAGATAAGCTATAGAAACAATTTTTTTTTTCCTCATTAAAATAAGAGTAAGGAAAAGTTCACGGAAAGCAAGTTTAGTAAGACAGAAGTTAGTCTGTTTGGAGGTTAAATTATAATGGACAACTGTATGGTCAATGCTGGTCTGTGGTGATTCAGTTGTAAAAGTTAGAGCTTGAGTTAAATTTAAAGTTCACTTCCTAAGATGGTATTAGAGTCTATCCTAATGAGGTTTGTTCAACCAATTGTACCACCCACTATCAAGTTGTTATCGGACTATCCACAAATATCTAATCGTACGTCCGAGATGTCCAGCCATTGACATGAGAGGATGTGTTGGAGGTTCCACTTCAGTTAAAGATATAATAAATTAAAACATTACAAGTTGATAAAAACATCATCTTATATACTAGTTTTGTAAGGTTGAGTTAGCCTTAAAATCTATTTTGTAAGAGTTTCAATCAAATTTTGTTTTTTTTTATGGAGTCTAGTACTGTTGATTAATCCATTTTTCTAACCCCATTTAGTGGGATAATGTTTTTGTCTGGTTGTATTGTCGTAGTTCATTTTCTTAAGGGTGTGATTGGTAGTGAAGCTATGGATGGAAGGGGAAGTGAGGACATTTTTTATTTATTTAGAGGTAGCAGTATCACATTTAAAAAATAAAAATACTTGGACATTAAGTTTTTGTTAATCTGGGATCTTATTTTTTATTTATTTTAAGAACTTATCAAATTAAACAACATTTATTACAACTAAAATTTTTACCCTTTGCCCCCCTTTTCTCCAAACCCCAGCCCATACACTTACCCAAAACACTAAGATTTGGAGATATTGGTAATTGTGCATTTCATATTTCTTTAGTGTTTAATTTCTGCCATGCTTCTGCAAATGGTATTTTTATTTAGTAGCATGTTGAAATATTTACTGACTTAGTATATATACACCCATAAAGTTGTTTGGCTATGCACTTGTAAGGACAATGTACATCGTCCTAAGATGTTTTTTGTTTAGTCATGAATGTTGATTTCCTAACATGGACAACTGGGTAACAAAGAATCCATCTAGACTAGACAGTTCAGTGAATTGAGTCATTTGTTTGAATCTGTAGCCTTAGTAATTTTCGGTAAGCTTTTCTGACATATGGAGACAACAGTCTCTTATTTAACAGAAAGCTTACTTTCCTGAGTACTGAAAGACCAAACTACCTTTTTATTCACACTTTTAATTAAGTATTGAACGAACAAATGTGCTTGTGAATCAGTAAAAGGTCTTGGCTTAATACCTGGAACTGTTGGGCGATTTGACTCATCAAATGGTTTTAGAGTACCACATATTGGCTGGAATGCTTTACAAATCACGAAGGACTCAGGAATTTTGGATGATGTTGGAAATCACCATGTCTATTTTGTGCACTCTTATCGTGCCATGCCTGTATGTTTCCACTTTTCTTTGAAAATCTCCTTGTTGCTTTGGTTGTCATATTCTTACTCCTTATTTTCATGAAAGTATTTAAGTAATCTGTTTTTTTTAACTTCTCAGTCAGATGACAATAATGAGTGGATATCCTCCACATGTGACTATGGTGACAAATTTATAGCATCTATTAGAAGAGGAAATGTGCATGCAGTTCAATTCCACCCAGAGAAGAGTGGAGGCAAGTTTTATCTTACTTTCCAATCCTTTATTTCTCTCTCTAATATGCAGAGCCCTAAATCATGGAGGCTGTCATCTTTATTGGAATTTATGTTCTTCATTACCTTGTAATTGGACTCTCGTCATGCAAAGAATTAAAATTTCTGAATCAACATTATTTTGAAGGATGATCTTAGTTTCCAATTGATTAACAAAAATAATTGAAATGAAAAGACTGAAAAAGAAATAGCAAAGTACTTTTTTTCAAGGAAGAAATAGGAAACTAATTAATTCCATTCAGATTGAAAATTTTCTTTCTGTTTTTTTATAGGATTTGCATTTTGAATCTTTAATGGATTTTGGTAGAATACTTTTGTGAAATTTGAATTTCTCCAAATTTCACTCTTCTTTTGGGAGAATACGGTGACTCTTCTGTGATATATTTGTTTATATAGGTAAAATGACATGCTATGTTTTTTTTTTCATTCTTCGGCTGTCATATTCTTGCTCTGATTCCTGAAATATTATTCTCAGATGTTGGTCTCTCTATTTTGAGGAGATTCTTGAATCCAAAGTCAAACATGACAAAGGTGGCCTTTATACCTTTCTATGCACTTCTTCTGTATCATTACTTTTGTAATAATTTTGTTTCGACACATGGTAACTAATCATTTGTAATATTTACTTGAAGACAGAAGCCTGGTGAAGGAAAAGCTTTAAAACTTGCAAAAAGGGTAATAGTCATGGAAGCCCTCATGTTTTAAATTAATTAATATGTATTTTTCGGCTGCCTCCTGGGTGCATTCACTCTGTTCATTTTCTAACAAGCCGTTGTTTATTAAGGTGATTGCTTGTCTTGATGTGAGAGCAAACGATAATGGGGACCTTGTTGTAACCAAAGGAGATCAGTATGATGTAAGAGAACATACAAAAGAGAACGAGGTATCAGAGATAATACTTATTTTTTGCTTTTACGAGTTTGCTTAAAATTCAAATAGAAGATATGCCAAGACACTGGACATCTATACAATATCAACTTCTTGTAGGTGTAGTTGATTGTTGAACAAGAACCATCTAAACTTTAGTTTTTTCCCGTTGCCTGGTTAATATTTAGTATTAAAGGGTAAACCTGTATGTGTATTATCTTATGAAGCTATTTTAATTGTTAGGTAAGGAATCTTGGCAAGCCTGTTGATCTTGCTGGACAGTACTATAAAGATGGAGCTGATGAGGTATGCTTTTGATAATTTTGTTCAATGTTATGAAACAGGTTCTTTCCTGTTAAACTTAACGATTGGGTGCAGGTCAGCTTTCTAAACATTACTGGATTTCGCGACTTCCCTCTTGGTGATTTACCCATGCTTCAGGTTTGTGAAATATGCCAAAATGGAAGTGTTTTAGTTGGTGCTAGACTATATTTTATCCACTATCTGCTGTGGTTTCATGCTCCTTATGCTTCATAGGTATTGCGATACACATCAGAAAATGTTTTTGTACCCTTAACAGTTGGGGGAGGAATTAGAGATTTCACAGATTCAACTGGAAGGTATTATTACTGATCTATATTGACTTTCTTGCAATATTTTTTTTTCAATTAAAATTATCCAGACGTTTATAGTTTTATCATTGTGTTCACTTGGAACTTTCAAAACTTTTTCATTCGGTTAATTATATTCTTAGGTACTATTCTAGTTTGGAAGTTGCTTCAGAATACTTTAGGTCTGGGGCTGATAAGATTTCTATTGGAAGTGATGCAGTTTATGCTGCAGAAGAATATTTAAGAACCGGAGTATAGAACTCAACCCATTGCGTGTTTCTATTACTATGCACTAATATATGTGTCATTTCTGATGTTTCTATGGTTGTCACATTTAGGTAAAGACTGGGAAGACCAGCTTGGAGCAGATATCAAGAGTTTATGGGAATCAGGTTAGCTAACAGCTGATTTCATGTCTGCTCTTTTTTCCTATGCATGTGCCTGTGTGTACTTGAGAATCCCTGAACATACATATAACTTTAGGCCACTTTTTGCCCCATTTTATAGCATAATTTTTCTAAATGTTTATCACGTTTTTCAATGTGTATTAAATTTCTCAAGTTTTATAACAAATAGTAGCAGTGTTAAAATCACATCACAAATAATTAGAAGTGTTTATTCCTATTAATTTTCAATTTGCAGGCAGTGGTTGTTAGTATTGATCCCCGCAGAGTGTATGTAAAGGATCCTAATGATGTGCAATTGAAGACCGTAAGGGTTTCAAATCCAGGTGAAGATCTTGCTGTTTTCTTTTCCTTTATTTTGTATTTTATTGCTCTGAATTATCTAAATTCTTACTGTAATATCTATGTGGGTGGTCAAATATGCAAGAGACAGATCTGATCTCTTTTAAGGTGGTCCTAAAATTATCCCTAGTAATTGTTTGATTTTGAAATAGGAACTTCGTATATCTGTACTCTGTTGTTCCCTCCCCTTCACCCATTTTTCTTTGGTGTAACACTTAAATAACATGGATATGTTATTAGATTCTGTTTGCTTCTAACAAATTGTGCTGTATACAGTATTTGCTGAGGACTGCAGTAGGGTAATTAGTTTCTATTTCTGATTAGTTAAAATAAGCAAGTTGAGAGAGATTTTTGGATGTAAAACAGAGAATATGCACTCTTATGTGAAACATTTTAAATTTTAATATTCTAAAGCCATTTTGTGTTGGTTTCAGGTCCAAATGGAGAAGAGTATGCATGGTATCAATGTACAGTAAGTTTATTTTCTATCTTTGTTTAATTTTTTTATCATGTCTCTTAACCTAGTTTCGTTTTCATTTAAACATTCTAAAATGAAATAGTGGATAACACTAGAGTTACAACTTTAAGAGGCTAAAAAAGGGATACAATAATCACTTTCCATGCATCCAAATATTTTAGTCAGTGGTTGTCATGAGATTTATATTCATGGATGAAGCTCTTGGAATCTCTTTAAAGGGAAAGAATGGAATATAGTTATTTGATTACTTACTTCCTGAAGTATTTTTCTCATCTCAACACCTATGTTTATTGTAAGGTTAATGGAGGCCGAGAAGGCCGACAAATTGGTGCTTATGAACTAGCAAAAGCAGTTGAAGAGCTTGGTGCTGGAGAAATACTACTTAATTGCATCGATTGCGATGGTAAATATAATTTTGCATCCTTTAACTATATTTCACTATATTTTTTCTTTATCAAGTGCACTCTAATTTTTCTTCTTCAGTGCAGTTTATTTTTTCTTTGAACACTTGGTCTTTAGCCAAGCCAAATGGGGTTGTGTAATTCATGAAATTGACCTCATTTAGTGGGATAACACTTTTGTTGTTTGTAAGAGCAGTTTTTTTTTCTTCAAATTAGTTTTAAAATTGTTCATAATTTGCAGACTTTTGACTGTTGTCAAGACCATCTTCATCAATAATTTTAAAAATTTGACTTTCTTATTTTCAATATAATCACACTAAAGGTGGATAAAAATGACTTTCCTTTGTTCATATCTAGGCTCTTAACTCTTTTCAAGAGTTCCATGACTCATTACTAGTTCAGTCTTCCAAATTTTGGGGGACTAAAATAAGATATGTGCCCTTTACCTTAACTCTAAACTTGTTAGCTATGGCCTCTATTCTGACTTATTCTTAAAGTTGTTTTGAATGAGTTGCTATTTTTTTTCTTCATATATATATATGAAAGAGATAGGGCTGTCTTGTTGCATTCATTAATTATTTCTTGTTCTTTATGTCTAAATTTGTCTTATTTTTGTATCTCTTATTCTCATCCTATTTGTACTTTCCATTCTTTTCCTATGATAAACGATTTTCCATTGGAAAAAATAGAAGACTCTGTGTGTAATTTGACTATATATTCAATGAATTGTTACTTTTATTCTAATTTTTTGTAATGTTTTCAGGTCAAGGGAAAGGATTTGATGTAGATTTAATTAAGTTGATATCAGACGCTGTAAGTATCCCTGTGATTGCAAGTAGTGGTGCTGGTGCTCCGGCACACTTTTCTGAAGTGTTCAATAAAACAAATGCATCAGCAGCACTTGCTGCTGGCATTTTTCACAGGAAGGAGGTATTACTTCTGTTTCATTATTTTCTTGATGCTGATTGGAATGATTTTGATTTGTTAACTGTGTTCTATGACTTGTGTTTGGATACTGAGATCTCCATTAATTGCAGGTGCCTATTCAGTCTGTAAAAGAGCATTTGTTGAAGGAAGGCATTGAAGTCCGAATCTGATCATATTCATTTAGTGGTAAAACTTTCTAGATGCACTTCTTAATAAACAGACCTTGTATGTTATCACTTTTGTGTAATCTAAACTCTCAAAATGTCAACATTTTGGATCATCAAAAGATTTTCAATGAGACCTTTGTAATATTTTTAGAGAAATAGATTTACCATGTGCAGCACTTTCTCTGAGCATTTGTTATTACAAGTTTGTTTCATTTGTCTGATCATTTTATTACTACAAATTTGATGAGTGTCTCTTTTTTAAAAGAAACAAAGTGGAAATAATAAAGACAAAATTATGAATAAGAACAAATAATAAATATGTACAAGAGCTAAAGCTAATGTCAATTATGTGTATAAATACAATTTATCATTTCCTCTTAACAGTGTCTTCTTCAGTCCACATCTCTTATTTTGTGAAGAAATAAAAATGTGTGGAACTCTATTTATCAACTAAACTACACTGGTACATTGATGTTACTTCACCTCAGCACTCTTCCATTTTCAGTCATTAATTTGTATAAGTTATTCCATATAATTTTTTGAAGTTCTTACTTCAATTTTTGTGTAAGTTGATTTTAATTTATAAAGAAACTCAAACGATTTCTTCTTTATTTTATTTTTTGTCTCAGAAATATTATACTGGAAAGCTCCAAGCTTCCTTTTGTCATAAACATCCCCCTAATTATTTTTACCCAAGTTATTTTCAACAGAAGATTAAGCATCAAGCACGTTCTCAACAAGGCAATTTCTTCTCCACCCTCCATATTTTCTTCTTGCACCTCCATAAATCTTTACCCTTGAACAAAATGTGTAGGATTTTTTTATTTTTCATTTTCAAATTGTATAATTCATAATACTTTTGAATTATATTTCAAATTTTATTTAGAGTTTGAAAAGTATTTTTTGTGTTCGAAGATGCATTTCAAATTCTAAAACTCATAATACAAAATTGTATTCTAAATTTTAAAGTTCGAATTCAAAAAGTATTTTATGAGTTTGAAAATTCATTTCGAATTCTATAATTTGCAATAAAAATTCTATAATTTGTAATAAAAGTTTGGATCTGAATTTTAAAATTTGAAATAGAATTTGGTATTCTAAATTTTAGAATTCAAAATGCATTTTATAACTCAGAAAATACCTTTTGAAACTATAAAGTATCTTTCAAATTTTAAAATTCTGAAATACAAAATTGTATTATGAATTCTAAAATTGGAAATACATTTTAGAATGCAGAAAAAGGGAGAGAGTGTCAATGAAAAAAAGGACAAATCAATTCCCATCTTCCATAGAGGTGGAGGAAGAAAGCATGGAGGTGCAGGGAGAAATTGGCTCTCAACAAGCATATAGCACTGTTTAATCACGTTAACATATCTATAGTTTCCACTAAGACTATTTCTTCCCGCACCTCCATATGTTCTTTTGTCACTCCATACAAAATATGAAAATACATTTTTATTCTTTTAATTTCACCCTCATATAGTAGCTTCTGGATTATGTAATTCGGACACGCATTTGAAAAAAGACTTCTAGATTACATAATACGAAAGCTAAAAAAGACTTCTAAATTATATAATCTGGAAACTAATCATGCATTTGTAAATAGACCTCCGAATTATATAATCTGAAAGTTAATTACGAATTTAAAAAAAGACTTTTGAATTACGTAATCTGGAATATTACGTAGAGACATTTTTGGAAATATAAAAATTTATGAAGGTGGGAGAAGAATATATGGAGGTGCATGAAGGAAGAAACAGCCTTCCACCAATCTTCCTAAAATTTTGGAGGCTTCTTCTTCCTGCACCCCAACAATTTTCTAAATTCCGAAACTAGCCTTAATCTTTTATTTGAAAAAGGACACCGTGGTTACCGGAAATAGGGATCTTGGAGTGTGCTACGGATTCATCAATCCAGAACTGAATATTTTTTAGAGGGTGTTCCGGAAGTAATTTTGCATAAATTATTGATTTTCGGATTGTTGAATCCGGAAGCCTAATTCTGTTACAGATTTGTAGATCCGGAATGCTTTTTTTTTTAATTACAGATTTATGAATCTGGAATGCATATTTCTGTTACGGATTGGTGGATCTGGAATGTTTTTTTGAATGATGGATTTTTGAATGTGAAATGCATATTTTGAATTAGGAATTGGTGGATCTGAAATTTTACCGAAAATTTTTTCTGGATTCCATAATCCTTAATGCAAGAAAAATAAATACAATTCAAATGTATTTTAGGGTTTTTAAAAAATAACAGGACAATTTGATATTTGCATAACATTGCGGAGTGAAGAAACCGCCACTTTTGGAATTCATGAAAGAGTTATCAGCTAGAGAGACTAATAAGACACAATAATTTGTACACTTATATCCATTGTCATTGGTTTAACAACACTTATATATCAAAATCAGTGTTCTATTTCAATAATAAACCCTCTCTTTCTGTATCTTGCAGAACCTCATTGGATAGAATGATTGAGTATTGTTAATTTTGTCTTAACTCTTCAAATAGGTGTTTAATCATCCAACTCCCAACTCTTAAACTTTATTTTGATCAATTACTAATTTTGATTTATCCCACACCAATGGCTTCAATTTTTGAATCCTTGTACGAACTGGGATTAGTTACACATTTGAAAACCTAGTTGTATATCATCACCATCACACATTATTTATCTTCCATTATTAATTACATAAAACTATAATAATACGTAAAATATCTTTCATTCCAAAAAATAAATGTTAAATTATTTAATTAGAATGTATATCTAGAAGAAATATTAATTAATAAAGGAAGATCCAATGTTCAAAATTAATTAATAATTTATTAAATAAATTAAATTTAAAAGTACTCCATTTGAATTTATTATTAAAAAACTTTTATATTTAACGATATTTTTTCTACGATCGTGAAACTTACAAAAATTTATATGAAGCTTCGTAGCATTTCTTACAAATCTTTCTGTAAAATATTCTCAGAATTTTTCTTACTAAATATGACAAATTCGACTCGACCACAAACCAAAATCAACATATAATTTTTTTTGTGTAAATTAAAAATCACTCATAAAATTACTTTCATCTTATTTACAAAATATAATTTTAAAATTGAAAACCTATATATATATATAATCATAATACATTTTTGCGTTGTACTCTAAGATTTGGAGTTTTATTTCCACGCATTAAAAATTAATAAAAAATATTAAAAAAAATTACTAAACATAATATTCTAAATCTAATTGGAAAACAAAACAAAAAACGAATTATAATATTTTTTAAAATACCTTATTGAATTGATATTTTGTAAAAAAAAAAAATTAAACCAAGTTCCAATGAATGTTTTAAAAAAATTAAAATATAATACGTAGACTTGAATTATATTAATTGACGTTTTGTAATAAAAAGATGAGTTAATTTTGTTGATATTTAAGTTGGTAGGTTGAAAGATGTTGTTCCTTTTTGCAAAAAGGCAAAGAGAGATATCCTACATTTTCGGTGGTGAGTTATGATTTGCAATCATATAAATGATGATTCTGAATATTTATGATGGTTAGGTGATTTTGATGCCTTGGAATAATGGTTTCCATAAATATGGATCCACATTAATTCTTTCACGTTCTTCTGCTCAATCATTTTCATCTGCTTTCAACAAATATTTTGCAGATTCAATATGTAGGATATTAGGTTTATTGTGATTACTTTCTTTGCATGCTTTAGAGTTTTTGAAAAATAAAGGGTTCCAAAATGTTTTTGTGAAAACTTATTTGTGATCAATGAGTAGTTTAATGTTATTTACCAGTAAAATATAGTCGCACAATTTATATATATTTTTCATATAGTGGTAAGTTTAGGTACTTTTAGCTAATGGAATGGGAAAGAGAGTGTATTTAACAATTTATACTAAATTGGCAAAAAAAAATTGTCAATTTAAAATTTAGTTCCATTTTAAACACTTAAAATAGATAAAATTTCAACTCTGAAATATATGGCTACCCAATCTATATGACAGAAGAATTAGGAAAAATTATTTTAACACCCTATACTTTATCTTATATTTATTTAATAACTATATACATTAATAAATTTGGGATAGAGAGAAAAGAAAGATGAACTGAATGATAAAACATGTAAAACTACATACGAACTCGAACCCGAGTTCTTTTAGTAATAAGAAAGCATTAACCACTAGATGAGACAAATTTTATGGTCATATTATTATTTTTATTATACTTATTATCATTAATATAATTTATACATATTAATATTAATTAATAATAATAATAAAATAAATTATATTCATATTATTAATATTATATTTATATTATTAATATTATATTCATATTATTAATATTTTTAATATTGTTAATAATAATAAGTATAATAAAAATCATAATAATACTAAAGAATTTGCTTGGTGTAGTGGTTAAATTTTCTTTAGTTACTGAAGATGCCAAAATTTACATAAGAACGTGCCAAAATTTACATAAAGAACGTTTAAGGAATGGTAGTTTTGTGTTTTAAAAATTATGGAAACTAAATGCCATGCCATCAACATAGTGTCTAGCATGGAGAATGATAAGAAACAAATTGTCAACAAATGTATAATCCAGTTAGAAGAAACATAAGCATCCCAAGTATACTGTGTGTCTTTTGCGGGGAACATTTAGAACCAGTTAACCATCTTTTTATAGGATGTTTGATTTCTCTTTTTGTATGGAATAAATGCTTTAACGTGAGGTCACAGTAATGCATTATGAACCAAAGAGCCTCTTTTGTCAATTTTCTATACACAGGTTGAAGGGAGTTAGTTTGAGCTTGAATGTGGGAAATTTGGAAGCATAGAAATCAGATTGTGTTCAGGAATGCAAGACCAGATCCAGTAGAAATTTTTGCACTTGCCCAACTTAGAGCTTTGATCATGGATAGCTGGTAAAGTAAAATCTGCAGGGTTTTAGATCCCATATCTTGTCTAAACACCATCAAATGCAAAATCAGATCTAGAAGGTGATTGAAGATAAATTATGTTAGAGAACAATAGATGTACTACCGATGTTAATTTTGGTGTCTATAAAAGTTTTGGTCATACAATAAATGAATTTTTGATTGGGGTAGGATATGATTTTTGGTTAATAGTTTTTTCCTGGTCGAAATATGAGTGTATTTTTTATACCCACGTTGGAGTATTCCTAAAATATTTCAAGCGATTTAATTCATTCATGGCTGATAACAAAAAATATAATAATAAAATACTTAATTAAATTAAATATAAATTAAATTATTAAATAAAAATTAATAAAAGTAGTTGTTAAATGAAAATATATATTTAAAAAAAATGTCAAAGTATCACCATCTTCCAATAATTAGATGTTCGAAATGCCATTCATTTCTGGAACACTATTGCAAAACCACATGAGATTGAACATAAACTGTTTTTGGTATTATTTATAATTAAAATTGAAAATTTTATGTAATAAATTTAAGATAAACACAAGTTGCAAAAATAAAAGTCGGAGAGCAACAGTGAAGTGCTTAAAAAGTACATAAGTTTATTTTTATTTTGAAAATAGAGAAACATTTAATAAAAGTAGAAGTTGGGAAACATTAAAGTCAAAGAAAACGGTCCATTCAGTTAGTTGCCTTTAATTATCACATTTATTCTTTCTCTTTTTCTCCTTTGCATCCTCTATTTTCTTTTCTGACCTGCTTCCTTTCACATCTCACAATTCCAGAACCAAAAGAATGAATTTCATACTTGGACAACTTTCCTCATCAGAAAAATAAATAAATCTATCTTTTTCATAAATTTAAATTAGTTATACAAAAATTAAAAAAATCGAAAATATATAAGCTAATTTTAGTTTGTAAAAAAAATTAATTTCAATTCTCTTATTATTTTTTACCTAAAAGAAATTTGCCAAGAAGATAATCTAAATACACTTGTTAAAAAGTTACGAAATATATTTTTTGTATGTGTATTTTTAAAAATTACATTCTCACAATTTAAAGACTTGTAATCAAGTAACATAACTAAAGTGACGGCAAAATAAATAGTTATTATTAGGAAGATACGTCTATCTCGTCAAACTTTTGTGAAATTATACGATTTTTTTTCTCCAACTTTTTAAATAAATGATATGATCAATATTTTTTTTGAGATGGATAAGGGTAAACGAAGTGTTTTATTTATCAGAAACTTAATAGGTGGGGGGAAGACATTTGATTTTATACATTTATTCGATATCTCTAATGCGTGCGGAGAATGGTGGCACTGGCGATGCGGTTGGGGTGTTGTTGCGACGTGCGACCTAGTATGCGCGGAGGTTGTTGACGGTGGGCGTGGGATTGAGTGGGGTGGGGGTGAGAGTTTATTCTCAAAATGAGAAATAGTTGTTAACTGATTCAGGAGGGACGTGAAGGTAGAATAAATGTGATCATTCTTTGCCTTTAGGATAGATTGTCTACTAGAGTGGTTCTCTAGTTGGCTTTGAATCATCGTGAGTTGTGCTTGGATGTTGTTGATGACCTCTTCCAGGTCTTTGGAGACTGGTGTGGGAGGCATGGTAAAAGGAGGAATGAAAGCATCACTGATAGAACAGTAAAGAGTTATATTATGATTAACTAGGTCTAAGCCTACGGACTAATAAGACTACTAAATTAGGGTTTACTAAATTTCTTTTCTTCTTTTCTTCCCTTATTTTCATAATATCTCACTTATATATGTGAGATTTAGATCAAGATAGATTGGACTTGTATGTTATTGAGTTTATCCTAACACACACTATATTTGATAATGTTTAGTTTTTTGAGATTATACATGAGGTTTTTTGAGATTATACATAAATCATAACATATCTTATGTAATAGGATTAAAGGATTTTTATTTATTTATTTATTTATCTTTTTTGATAAAAAAAATTCAAAAAAAAATGCTTATCTTATTTCACTATTAACTAGACATTTTAGTACATTCTTCCACTTTTTTTATTTCTAGTTTCACTTTTTTTAAAAAAAATTACTTAGTATTAATGAAACATATGTATGGAAATAATATTCCTTATGGGTGAATATCATAATTTAAAATATAGGAAATTATACGGTGTCGAAAGTTTCCAAAGAATGTAGCGAAAAACTTTGAGCTGACAAAGAATGTAGCTATAGTACTATTTTTGTTGACGTCTATACTCAAAAGTCTAATCTCATATAGTTTAAGAATTAAGGTTTATAAGTACTATTAATTATATGTTCTTTTTCTCTTAATTATCAGAGTATGGTCTCTTTTAGGAATAATTTATTGAAATTAGGTTATGAGAAGACGTTATGATATATATTGCAGAATCATGGATTCCCTTATGATTGAGACATGCATGCAATTTCAGTTTATGAACAAAATATATAAAAGTAGAACAAGTGTGGAGAATATAACACTAATTAAACAAAAGTTATTAATATTGAATTTAGAAGTTATTTCCAATTGACACATAAATGCTAGAAGCAAACGACAACAATGAACAAGAACATATAAAAGTTACATTTTATGTTATTAATGCCAAATATAAGAAGAATAGCCTCTTTTCTTTAATATATATGCATTCTCTTCGCATGCAAACTTTTCATGGAAATCCACCTCCGGCACCAGCTCCCCCACCGAATCCTCCTCCAGCGCCACCGCCAAGTCCACTTCCAAGTCCACCGCCAGCACCCCCGCCACCTCCAAACCCTCCTCCACCACCACCTCCGAGGCCGCCACCGGCACCAGCACCACCTCCAAACCCAGATCCTCCTCCAAACCCGGCTCCTCCACCAGCTCCACCGCCGCCGCCAAACCCTCCACCACCACCACCGCCTAACCCTCCTCCGGCTCCACCACCGGCACCACCACCAGCACCAAACCCTCCTCCCGAGCCACCGCCTAACCCTCCTCCTCCACCACCACCAAAACCACCTCCACCTCCTCCTCCTAGACCTCCTCCAAACCCTGGATGATGAAAGAAGTTCTTCTCATCCCTAAAACTACCCTTCTCACTCCCAAGCTTCCTTGCATCAATGGTGCAAACAAGGGCACCAAGAACCGCAAAAAGAAGAACCCTAGAAGCCATCTTGTGCTTGAAAACCAAGTAACAAAATCACTTGAAAACAAGATGGCTATTGGTGAGGACTACAAGAGAATGGACTAGGGTTTATATAGCAATGCCCCTAAGGCAAAGCCTAATAATATTACTATATATTATTATGTGCTTTTTTCACATATATCTTTAAAAAAAACTCAAGGGTTTTGAAAATGGAGATAAATTATTGCAGATGTATACGAAGATGCTTTAAATTGGATCATCTTCTTAACCATGCAAACGCGTTGTTGTTCATAAATGCTTCCAACTGCCACTATCTGAAAAAGAGAGAGAAAGAGCTCAACCACTCATGTCTCTCAAGGACCCACTGCCTTGTCAGAGAAGGATATTCACGTTGATCAGTCTCCTCTTTTCATCTGTTTCTGCATGGGCCTCTCTGCAACATTCACCTTTTCAGTTTCAACATTCTTTATATTCCATACAACTTTCTCACCTCATATTCTGCATAAATATATATGACCACAAATATATATATTGAAATCATGTATATTCATAGGTTTTTCTACTGACTTCGATCTAAGTTTTTTGTGATCCACATAATTGTAGCACAAATTTTTAGGGTCTCAAACTTCTCAACTACAAAATATTGTTGGGTTTATATGAGGTCATGGACTTGACTACCAAAAGGTGGGGTGGCTTTTAGTTTTGGAAGAACCTCAAAAGTAATGGACAATTTCAGAAAAAAAATGATTAGATGACATTTTGGGGAACGTTTTGGAATGTCTCTCTAGATTTTCAATTTCACTTTTTCTTGTTTAGCTCATATTCTTGTGAAAAAAATGATGATTGAGGATATTTGTCATTGCTTTAAAGAGAGAGAAAAATGTTTGTAAAGTTTAAGAAACTTGTATAATGAAAATAATTTGATTCTTGTTGTCAAAAGAAAACATTACCATAATTTACATATATATATATATATATATATATATATATATATATATATATATATGGATGATTGTCAAAATTGGACTGAGCGAAAAATTGTGTGAGATGGATCATGATGATTATATAATACTCTAATAATGGGTGGTGATAAAAGACCTAAACGATTAATTTTTAAAAAGTAATATCATTTATTATTATATTATTAAAGTGAATTATAATATATGTTTCCTATTATTTTTATCTTGTCACTCTACTTTTTTGAAAATGAGATTTCAACTTTTTTTAGAAACACTCGATATCCAAAATCTCATATATTCCCACACCAAAGCATGAGCTGAGCAGGTTTTTAAAATTAATTACTGAATTATAATTTGTTGAGATGGTATGTCTAATTATTTAATTGAATTAAAAAATAAAAAAAAATCATAGGGAAGAAAAAGCTAAGAGGAGGTTCTTTACACTATTTCGATAATGATTCTGAAATTCCAAGATTCTCCATCTTTATTATTCCAGTTTTTCACTTCTCAACATATCTATGCATAGAACTTAACTTTTCCAATCAACTATAACAATTTCGATAACTCTTTCATTATTCTTTTTTCCTTCAACATAGAACATGTTTCATGCAAAAATATTGAGATGTTAGGATTTTGGCATACAATACTTTCTCAATACAATGTTTGATTAATGTTTGAAATATTTGGGTATCTTGATCTCAACATTTCATAGGTTAAGAGAAACACTGATTCCAAAAAGAAATCAGTATTTTTTTTTTCAAATACACTAACTCTGATTTTATCTCAATTTTTTATGTTTTTGTTTATTTTTATTCTTTTGTGAAGAAATGAATTTTTTTTGTGAGATGGTATGTTTAGTCAGCTTCAACTTGAATGGAAGTGTAAGAATTATTATACAAAATTATACTCAGATATTATATATTACAATACTTTAAGAATTATTCTTCTTTTATTTTAATTTTTTGCTTTTATTTAATTTAGGTTTTTTTTAAGATATCTTATTAGAATTAGATTATTTTCAAACTTGTGTATCTATGACACAATTTAGTATCTTTAATTGTAAACATGTATTGTAAAAATATATAAAAACACTTTAGTTATTCTAATAAAATTAAACATTCAAGATTTTTAATTAAATTTTATTATAAGTCATCATCTTATTATCACCTAATTGTCAATCAAATATTTAATCTTCCTTATATGACGGTTAGTGTGAAATGAAAATCTTTTATTAAATTTTATTTGGAAGTTATTTTAAATAATATTTTATTAATTAATTTAAATTTTTTATTGTTCAAACCTCCCCATTTATATAGTTTAAAAGGTTGCATAAAGTACAATAACTAAATAATGAAGTGACATATGCCATTTTTTTAATCAACAAAAAAACAATAAATAGATAAGAATGGAGTATTTAAAAGATGTTACAATCTATATAAAACAAATATTAGCATATTTTTAGCTTGTAAAACAAGCAAACCAAAAATGTGCCGATTTTAATACAAACTCATGAAGGGTGTGGAGAAACTTGATAAAAAATATTAAACCATGAAGTTTGTAAAAGTTTGAACTAACATTTATAAACAATGGTCAAAAAATTGTTTAAATATGGTATACTTTAATTATATAAAGAACTAAAAAGTGATGCATAGTCAAGGCGTATAATTGACATTTGTACATCATGGACATTTTTTATGAATAAATTAAGTAATTAATTCTTATGTATTTTTTCAAAATTACAAACTTTGCATTCATTTTCACTCTTTTTTTTTTCTACTTCCACCTCCTTTTTAGTGCGGGAGTCTAACTATGTTATGAGAAATTCAAGTATTAAACTAGAAGTTCCATAGTAAAGATGACTGAGATAAGATATGTAAAAATTAAAAAAAAACTCATAAACTCATTATCTTAATTTGTTTAAATGATATCAGATATATTGTATATAAATTGATTCATAATTTATGACTCAAGACTCATTAGATAGATATTTGATAGCGATGGAAACCACTTTTTTTAACTGGGTTAAACACAAAACCCTTTGTCCAATTTATAAAATTGTATACAAGCACTTTTTTAAATGTTATAATCGTGTAGAAATATAACCTAACATAAATTATTCGTTTGTTTAACGTTATTAGTAAGATGAAAAAAATAAAAGCTTTATAGGATTGTTTACCATTAAAAAAAGTTATTGGTGATCTTATCTAATAAAAAAACATAAAGAAATATTGATTATTAGATCTTAAAAACTGTAACTACTTTATCTGAAAAGGAAAAATGAACCCATGATTTAGAAAAATGTATGAGGAATTTCTTCTTGTACTCCTAAAAAATCAACCCATTCCTTTTCATTCGGAATCTTTCACTCTACATTCCAGATTATCCTTTCATTCCGAATTAAAGCATGTCTGAATTCAACTTCATTTTTGTTTGTGCAGCCTTCTTTTGGGCTGCAGGGTTTTCTGTTAACAGGCTCGTATATAAGTATTGGGAGTTTCTTTCTGCACCCCTACATTTTTTAAATACCAAAATTACCCTTTTTACAGTTTTATGTGATTCCAGAATAGGGGTTCCGTAAGTAAAAAGTGTTTCTTGAATAGAAGTTCCTTAAGCAAAGAGTGTCTCTGGAATAGGAAATCTCTGGAAGACAAAAAATCATTCAGAAAACATTTTGGAAAGAGCATCGAAAGTCATTTTTAAAAGGATAAAACAGTCTTCTTAAAAAAATATGGGATGCAGGAAAAAAATTTATTAGGATGCAGGAAGAAATTAATTAGGGTGCAGGAAGAAACAGCCATAAGTATTTTAGGCCTTCGACTACAACCCAAAACAAGGAGTGTTTTGACTTTAGACAAAAATGAATTGAAGAAATTGAAGTAAAATTTTAATTGGTGGTAAGATATTTTTATCATTCCATCCAATTCAAAAGTAATGGCCATTTCATATCTAGAAACAACTACAGTTACATACAGATCAGTAACTAACACAAATATCATTTGCAAATGCAACAATGAATAACTCTTTCATTATTTTGAGTGATCATCCTTGTACAAGCCCAACCCAACAAGTTGAACAAGAAAATTGACTGTGGGAATAATTGGGGCATTGATAATACATTAAAATTTGCTATTTACGAATGAAGACATGGAAAAAGAATACATGAATTAATTTACAGTTACCCGGCAGGAGGAAAGGGGAGAGAAAAGAAGAAGAAAAGGTGAAGTTGGTCTAAAGAACTGTCCAATCCCTTTCCGGAGAGAGAGATTGATCGACAGGGTACTGGTTTCCATGCTTAGGAGGCTTTTTTGAAAATAAAGATGACTTGCTGTTGTCAAAGAAACTTGAGAAGGAATGTCGAACCAGCTTTTTTTCATCGTTTACCTCTTCTTTCCAGACAGACCTGTTCAATGCTTTATCTTTGCCACCAAATATATGGCTAAGTTGCTTTAACCGCTGCTTCGGTTCACCAGTAGACATACGCCGTTTTGGTTCACTAGTAGTAGTCATACTTGATTCTTCCATGACCTTTACTATCTTCACTGCCTCATCTGGATTCAGCATCATCTTCTCCACCATTTCATACATCTATAGAGGACAACATAACCATTATTTTTTACTTTTTTGGAAATGAAAACTATCAAGACTCCACAATCACTATGATCAGTCTACATTCCAAAGTAACTCATTTTTCATCCTCGGGTGAGCAATGAACCCAAACACTAAAACAGGCAAATTAAATATTCCCATTAGGTTAAAAGTAAAGGGCATAAAGTCTTACAAAATTTTATCAGTCCTAAGTTTCCCTTTATTTATAGGTAACGAGTCCTTGATGGATGGAGTAATGCTGGAGTTAACTCCACCGGTACATTTTGACAATTCCCTTATGGAGTAAATTTTCAGTACTCCTTATTACTTCAGAAATTTTCAGTACCACCTCTTGCAACTAATTTATAAATTTATAAATTTTCTTTGTTTTTATTTTAAAAAATAAAACAGGGAAAATTAACCATATGAAGTCAGGTGTAGTGGGAGAGAGGAGTATGCACTACAGGAAGATTACAAAATTCCCTTCCTTTAAAGGTGAGAATATTAGAGACTTTCCCAAGAGAATATCAGGAGCTACAATGAAACTTTATAAATTAGTCACTTTAGTGTATTGGTACCAACCTGAACAAGCTTATCGAGTTTCTCATTGAATCTGTTGCTTTGACAAGCGGTAACTATGTAGTCCTTGCAGTCATTTAAGGATTTTGAAATGTCAACGTCACCAGAGAGCATATTTTCAGCAATTGCAAATCCTGAACCCAGCTGTAGAGTTAAGACCAGAAATTATTATTTGAAAGGCATGCCCATGGTGCAATCAGTAATGAATAGTTTACTGTTTCACTACCATCTGCCGTTGATATCTAGTCAACGAAACACAAGCTGACTTAAATAATTTTTCTTTTAATCAATTAGCTGATATACTACATATTGTTTTAAAAAAATAAATTACAAATTAAGAGCAATTAAATAATTATAATTTATAACAAAAAATTATGATAAAGATAAGAGCAAATGATTAATCTTTGCATGCACCTCATATGGGACCATCCAAGTCCATAATAAGAAGCAATTCTTTCTCACTTTAATCAACAAGGTTCTATTAAATGTTGGTCCATTTTTCATCATTTATACATAACAAAAACAACTCACGTGGGATAAAAAGAAGCGAGAGTGAGAGAGAACTAACAAGAGAAACAAACAGCTGTTCGAAAAGCTCCGAAGGCGGAATGTCCTCAAATGCATCTAGAATACCCTCCCTACAAATGAATAAAAATGTCATTCGAGTGAGACGGTTTCAAAGGGAAAATCCAAGTTCATAAAAATGGTTTATTTAGACTAACACTGCCAAATCCTCATCATAGAGAGGTGCCTGTTTAACAGCTGGAACTGGTTTAGATGTTTCCCATAATTCACGCCACAAATTACCTACCATCAACATGTAATGGAGAATTCAGCAAAGTTTCCGTAGAACATACAAACAGAAATAAAGTGGCTCAAAAAATGTCAAATTTTCCTGCAAAATGTGTCATAATGCAACTGCGGTAACGGTCAGGATTCACTTATCTGGACATCTTTTACCCGATATAGATGATATTCAATATCGGCATTATATATCTTATTAAATGCTATGAAGATTGAGATACAAAAAACGGGCCAATCCATATAAATCTAATGACGGTATAAAATACTATATATCAAACAACTTTTTAAAATTACAAAAGATGGCACAAGCACTAACAGTTTTCGAACCTTGTAATCAAGATAAGTTATGAAGGCAAAAAGAAGTCCAAGAAGAGAAATTAGTGAACCAAAAAAATAAACAGGATTGCTTAGCCCTTAGAGTACTTGGGGGAAACATGAAGACAAAAAACTACTCTTTCATTTAGATAAGGAGCATTATAGAAGAGTTCAACAGTGGCTTAACCAGATCTCCGTCGTATTCACCAATGCTCAACGGTATATTGTGATTACATAAAACAGTACATATGCTTCACTATAGATCCTAGTGTATGAGAGGAAAAAAATTTCTTTATAGGATCTTTTAAACCACAAAAATTCCCTCACTAGTCTGTGCTTGAACAGTTTCTGCTATATAGAGTGTGGATTTTATGCATTCCTTCCACACACCTCAGCAAACTACAACCTCAAAATCCAAGTAAACAAACATAAATGATTGGCATTGAAAATGTACCAAAAGTTTGTCACAATTGGTTATGAGATACAGGGAATCAATTATTTTTGTTCCAAGCCAAATCAGATCCAAATGGCCAGATAACATAAATATTGATCACAAAAATGAGTTGGATTATCAATGACCATGGGCAAGACGTTAGTACACCTACCTTCCTTTTGCATACGTAGACTTAGTTGACCTCTTGCAGACATTGACTCACCACAATAAAAAGAGTCTCTATCCTCACTACTTCCCTCACTTTCAGTCCAGTCAGGGGGAGAATACCATCTCACAAAATCTTCCAAAATGCAACCAGGATTTGCAGCCTAAAACATGATCACAAACAGAACTAACTTAGAACATCATTACATTAGACGCAATTCAAAAAGAATTAAGAACACCAGTAAGGAAAGTTCTCTTCAAGGGAAAGTCTGACCTTGAAAGCCTGCATGTCAGAGAGGAGTTGAGAGCATCCAGCACCAACACTGACCATACAAGGAAAAAAATTATCAAGAAATGCCTACCCAATAGTAACTATAAGAAGTCAAGAACCTATTAGATCATAGATGCAGATATGCAGTGAAATGAAGCTGTCATTTTCATATCAGACACATGAGACAAAAATACAGTCATCAATATATAGCAAAGATAAATTTAGTGAATATTTTTTGTTGATCAGCTAGTCCATCAGCTCAAAAACAAGGAAGTGGGGTGGGGGAGGAAGAACACAGTAAGCATCTACACCATTAGTGCATGTTTGGATATTATTCATTCTGGGGAAATAAAAGCTCTCTTAGAAAGCTCACTACAAAAGCAATTATATCTAAATAGTTTACAGACCTTCCTGTCCGGAGCACAAACTCCTCTGTCTCTTTGATCACATCTTCTGTAAGCAATGGTCCCTCCTACATGAAATTGCCAGAATTATGTATGGCACATCAAATACTGAAGCATGTTCAAATATGTAACGGTACAGGACAAATAGCTATCAAACCTGGGTGACAGGAGAGAATGCAGGCTCGCCTGTTTCTAGTAACATCAAATCTCCTGATGGGCAATCAGCCCCAAGCCGAAGAACAAGCTCTCCAGTTCTTAACCTTGCATATAATAAAGGGGTTGCAGGAATTTTGTCTGAGTACTTTGCTGGTTCTAATGTGTTTAAATTGGCTTCCACCATCATAGAGTTTAGTGATTCAGTGGCAATAATATAGCGCCTTTTCCGAGAAATGCAACAATTAATTACTTGAAATTTTTGATACAGAAGACAATACTTCAGATCTGGAATGTCATCTTGGGGGATTCCAGGTAAATATTTCTCTTTGGACCAATGTTTTCTCAGCTGCATTAGTAAAAAATTCAATGCACACTCGTTTAGCTTGACATAAAGAAAGAAAATAACTTGATGACATTACTCTAGCCTACTTCAGGCCAGGTTACAAATTCTTGAATGGAAATTTTAGTAGCATTTCTTTCCATTGACAAGTAAACATAGGTAAATAACATGACGATAATTCGTATGTTTTGAAGGACTCTAAAAGTACCAAATAATAAAGCCTTTGAGTAGTTTACAGCTTTTCTATCCTTTTCTTTTTGGTTCTTTTAAATCATTTGCAAAAAGAGAAATGAAGGAAGTAACAGTTGGAAGACGATTCATTAGTCCAAACTCCAAAGTCGAAGACCAACAAGGGGAAAAAACCACCCCAAAAAGCCAAATAAAGCAAGACATGATCAATACAAAGAGAAAAACTACTTTTATCTTCTTCAATATGGCATCATGTCAGCTCCTATTTATTAATAATGGACAAAATCATATCAAATTGAATAAAAATATTATACTGATTAAGAAAGTACAATCATCGACAACATCAGCCATCAAACTAAGAGTAACTTGAGCAAAAGACAATATCTTATATATTATAGAAACTAGAAAACAATCTAGAGATTTAATGAAATCTAAGCTTTTAGGTTCTCAAAAAGAAATTACATAATATTAAAGATAGAAATTCTTATTGAGTTAGACTTACTTCAGAAACAACCCTGCACCAAAAGAGAGCCATTTCTTGGAGCGTCTTTAAGTTTCCAATTACTTCAGCTAGGTTAGCAACTAAGCTTTCAGGAGGAGCACCATGAATATCTCTTGGCAAAGATGATATGAAAGTTTCCTCTGGATCAGAGTTGATCTTCCTTCGAAGGAACTTTCCCTCTGCGAATATCTTGAAATATTACAAAGGATGTGGAAGGTCATCACAGAATAATGCACCCAAAAAATAAAAGTATAAACATAGAAAAGATTCGTTCATGTAATTATATCTTCACTGAGCAATCTTAATTTCATATACCTGGATCAAACAATGAATTAATCAAGTACAGAACTTTCTCATCGCTACTGAACTCAGAGGTAAGTTTGCCCTCCTTTTCACGCAACACTAAAGCCTTCATCGAAGATAGACTTAAGCCTGACCTCTCTCTGGCAGGTGATGAACCACTTGATGAAGCTACAAAATCTTTCATTGAGTTTGTTCCCCTTCCAGCCCTAGTCAAAAGGCCCAAAACTTTAAGAGGCTAGTCGAATAGTTATTCATTAAGCTGAATTTATTTTCTGAATAACAAGAACAAGAATCTTAATATTTACACTACTCTTGCTTTAGCCATTATGAAGATAATTTTAACAGCTATTACAGTTAGGCTTAAAAAAATGCATTGAACAACTGAGAGTAAGAAATAGGGCTTTCAGTTGCCAGAATTAGGTTAAAGAATCTAACCATATTCAAAACAAAGAATCTTAAAGCAATTATTGAATTGCCAGGAAAAAGGTGAGCATAACTTACTCAAAAGCTATAGCCAACTGCTTCAGGACAGACGATGGAGGGATGGGGTATTCAGTCGCATCAGTTAAGCCTTCAACCGAGGGAATTGATTCAGAAGCCTAAAGTAAATTTTTTTCATCACACGTCATTAAAAATACGTTCAGTTTACTGGAAAGAGTTATCGGGAGTTAATCATGAGATTATCAAGCATGCACTAGTAACTTGTCACAAGTATGCCATGCATGCATTCAATATTTTCCTAGCTTATGAGTAATGACAGTGAAGCGGTCGAAAAGACACTGTTAAAAACAAAGTGTTCATAGTTGACACTTGGCATACATTGTCTGATTTTTCTAATATATTGGACAACTGCTTGGATACTTCAATTGGAAGATAAAATCATCGAATAACCCAGATCTTCTTACCTTGGCATCAAGATCATTTTTCACATTGAGAGTGTACGAACTTTCATCATAAAATGGAGCGGAGGCCATGTTTATGTCGCCAACTTTATCTGTTACTTCAACTTCTTTTCTCCCTTTTCGAATGTTGTTTATTTTGTCTTGCCAATCCCGCTTTGTTCCTATATGCGGAGGTCTCCACTTTATATGTTTCAGTTCATTGATAAACTACAGCATTCAATTACAAAAATATCAGTTAAGCAAGTAATTACAGTCATCCCAGACATAACACAAGCAAACAAGAGATCTTGTACTGATCATCTCTACCTAAAGAGATATTTAGAACCATAAGCACCTGTATGGTTTCAGGACAAAACACATTCTATCGTTCACAAATAATTGCAAAACATCACTTTATTTTTCATTCTATTTCCTATTTTCAGACACTTGTAAAAAAATAATTAAAATTAAAATGCTTTCCCGTAAATGAGGTAGCATAACTATTACAAATTTTCATTAGTTACATAAAGTGACAAACTTCCACATATCAAATATAGAACCTAGTATACGTGTACATAACCAACAACTACCTCTAAAATAAGCTAATCCAAACAAACACGGTATCTTAATTTTCATTTCCAAACTTTAGCCTCAATTAAAACCAAATAAATCTAATTTCATTTCATAATTACAAAAAAAATAACAAATATAGTTTGATTTCATAATTTAAGGGTGGAAAATCCGGCACCCACAGAAGTGAAATAAATCAGTACCACACACATTCCCATAATGTCATCATCCCGTAAACGCAAATATACAAATTAAATTGAAAAAAATTAAACTCAAAATCTATGTTTTCAGAAACACCAATTACAGATACAAAAACACAATCCACGCATTACAGCAAAGGAATGCATCTTCAAACCTTGGACTCGTGCTCGCTCCGAGCAGATTCATCGCCCCGCCGCCTCCCTAACTCGTCGTGAAATTGCTTATCGGAATCTTCACCGATCAAAACACCGCGTCAATGCTAATTCCGCGAAATTAAAAAAAAAAAACAGAACAATCGAAAATTCCAAAACAGAACAAAAAACGAATCGCATTTCAACGCAACGATAACGAAAGAGAAAACAACGGAACACACGCACTCACCTCGATCGGATTTCAAGTCCAACAGAACACGCTCCGCTTTGGCTGCAGCGGAATGGAACGCGATGCGCGCCTTGGACACGAAAGAAGTCGCGTGAGGCTCCATTTCCTACGCCAGAGGTGCGCACGCTAAGGTACAGCACAACACAACACAGTTTTTTTCTTCTCAGCTAACACAAGAAGAAGCATACATAAATAGTTAAATAGATCGAGAAAGAGAGTGCAATTGCAGAGTGAATTGTGAAAGAAACAGAACAAGTCCAAGTTCAATCCAAAGATAAAGAAGAAGACTAAGTGCAAGAATAAGAAGAAAGTGGTGGTGATGCTGATGACCAGGTTAATGCTTAAGCTGCTTCAAAACTTCCAATTTTTTTATTCAGGAACATGAAACGTGATAAAAGTTTTTTTTTTTTAAATAATAGTATTCTAAAGTTTTCATTACGACATTTTTAATTAGTATAAATTAAGTCAAAAAATATTATTAAATATTTGACTATTTTTGTATTATTTATGATGTTAATGGTATGGTATTATTAATTAATATTAATCATATGTAGAAGCATTTTTTGTTGATGGATAATATGAATATAGTTTTTACTTATTGATCCTTGTTTGCGTACAAAAAAGTCAGAGACTTTTACTTGCTTCTATATATATAGAAAAGCGAAAAACGGATAAAGTAGCGTTTGTTCAGGCCCACGCACAAACAAAACGTTAAATCGTTAAATCGTAAATGATATATACGTATACGTTGGAGCAAAAATATACTATAGTTTTTTTTTGTGATAAAATAATCTGAGTCTATGGTGTTTTTTTAATATTTATTTTAAAATGTATATAACAATTTCTATATAATTGTTACTTAAGAAAATAATAAAATAAGTTTCACCGCAAGTTAAAAAATAAAGATTTAAAGAAGTTATATCTACAACTTTTATCTAAAAGAACTTCTAAATATGTAAGATAATTTTGCTAATGTCAAATTTTTTTTCCTTCTATTTTTCTCACATAAAATTTCTTATATAGAAATTTATTTAAATGAATATTTTCTAATTTACAAATAAATTAATTTTTAACTTATAAATATTTTTTTCATTTATGAAAAAAAATATGTTACTGGTTTATCGTACATTAATTCGTATATCATCGATCATAATCGAAATTTCCAAAACAAAACAAAAATGTGAAAGATATTATTTTTCTTTCCATTTGGTACTTGCTAGCTATAAATTATGTTGATTAAGATCGTGATTAGTAAAATGATTAAATTTTGTGTAACTTGTTAACATCGTGGTCAGTGACATTTAAATAACTTAATATATGCTTAGAAGAAACTGTATTAGCCTGTGGACACAGACTCTTTAATTATTGGAATTATTGACTCTGTCTTGATTGATTGAACAAGTTTAATTGTAATGCACTATTATTTTTTATGTAAAAGTTATTATTATTATTATTATTATATAATGACAGTAGCCATTAGAAATAGAGTATGTACGGTAAATTTACATCTTTTTAATATTTAAAAAAAAATAGAATGTATAAAACTAATTAGAAGAAGATATATTTATTAGATAAATATAGTTATAATTAAAACAGTAATTTGCCAACGTTGTAATTGAAAAAACTACTGATTAAGGACTTTATCTTTGTGTCAATTGTCTAGTCAATAATAATAAATTCATTTTTTTATTAAAGAATATTTTCCATCACTAAATAGTTTTTTTATGACATAAACAAAGCTTAATAAATTTATAACCATCCTAAATATTGTTGAACTCGGGCTTAGTTTACTTAATTGTGTAATTAGGGCACTAATAAATTTATAATGGAATATTATGTTGTTGAATCAATTGAGCTAAATCTTCTTAATTTCAGTTATCCTTTTCTTATTTCCAAATGAATAGATAATTTTCTCCTAAGGGATTTTGCTCATTGAAGCCTTCAATGATGGGATTAATAAGTAATTAAGTACAATAACCCTTACCCAATCAAATTACAGGCAAAGTCAAAATTTACTGTGGGCACACGTGCATGAATGGGTCAAAAGAAGATGATAAATAATATTTTTTATCCATAAATTTTATATATATTAAAAAAATTGCACTAATCCACACAACTGTTTAATCAACTTATCCAAATTTATAGATTTATAAACATGTTTTAAGTAATTATTATTATTATATATATATATATATTTATTTATTTATTATTTATTTATTTTATGTTTAAGTTAGGAAAATATTTTTCTCTTGTTGTATACTGTGGTCGAATAAGTATGTGTAAAAAATCCCCTAACAATCAAGTCAATTTTTGTTGAATAACTTAATGTAATTAATATTCAATAAATATGTTTTTCTATCCTGTTTGAGATTAATATATTTATAAAAATGAATTGAATTTATATTAAAACAATTTTTTTTTAGTTAATCTTCTTAAATTATGTGTAATTTTATTTATAATTCTCTTTTTAATTTTATATTAATGATATTTATTTGTAATAGAAGATGTCTCAACCCCGAATAATATATATATATATATATATATATATATTATTTTTATATAGTCATTTATAATGAATTATGAAAAAAAAAATGGGAGAAAATGTTGATGATGGAATTAGAAGAATGAGTGAAAAAGGATAATGATGAGGTAATTGGTGACAAAGTGTTGTTGGTTACCTACCATTCACCATGTGTTGCATAAATAGTCAAATTAACTATTCAAGAACGCGTATATTAAATAATTAAATATTCAGGTATATTTATATCTTATTAAATAATTCAATATATTTTTTTCAAGTTATTCGTAGCCAAATTCATAAAGATATATTTCATTACGGAATTTTGTGAATTATTTTATCTTCCAAGTTTTTGTAGAATTCTTTTTTAAGAGAAATAAAGTATATTCTTTGATGACTACATGTCAGGAAAAATATGCTTTTACTTCGTCATTTTAATTTCTATATTATATTTTAATTATAAAATTATATTACTTAATTTTCAAATTTTTTTCCTGACTTTAGGATTTGTACAAGAGGCAACGACTCTTTTTTTTTTTTTCTTTATATACAAATATTTGAAAGCAAAACATAAATTAAAAAATAATTTGAAATTTTTATAATTAAAAATGAATATAAAAAACAGAAATAAATATTCAAATAAATGTTTCTTTAAGTTATATTATCGTCTGTAAATAAGAAATGAAAAAATATAATCTTTAATTTTATTTCAATCATTTTTGTTTTATTTTATAAAAGAAATCTAGGTATTTATATTTTGATGATTGAATTTAGTGTGCTTATATCAACATAATTTTTGTTTTAATCATACTATTTAAAAAACGTTTTTACTCCATTGAATTTTCAACATAAGAAAAATCATTTCTCATGGCCAAGGAAATCTCCTTAAATATACAATTAATTTTAGAGTTAGTGAGAAAGGTGCACTTTATATCTTTATATTATTCAAGAAAATAAAATTAATAATAGTAGTTACTGGTTTGCAATATATTATAATAGTGATGTTGTGAGTGATTTGTAATGTGTTTTGATGTTAAAATGTTTGCGCAGTTAATTTTAACATTTGAATATTTTATTCTCATTATTTTTTTTATTTTTTTTCATAATTTTAAATTATTATTAAGAGTAAAATAAATATGAAATGTACACAACATGAATAATCTCCTCTATATATTGTCATAAAATTATTTGTTTCTAATTTTAAATTATAATTAAAAGCAAAATAAAAATATAAAATGTGTACATCAAATAGAAAACTTTCCTTATATTTTGTTAGGTGATGATGGAGAACTAATTAGAGGATGCAAGAACCTAAAAAAGTAGTTTAACTATAAATGGTATAATTAAAATAATATCTTAATATCTTATTATTAAATTAAAAAATTTATGGAAATAGAAAAATTAGTTATTTAAGTTTTTTTAATATAATTTTTTTTTTAAAGTTTTCATGTTAGACATTACTATGCAACTTGACATCTCAGCTAGGCTGACACCTCAAGTAACAACAATCATCTGCCATCTCATGAAAAAAGTATTATTAAAAAAAAGGAAAAAGAAAGAAAATACAAAAATATGGGGAACTAGACCAAAACCCACATGTTAACAAAAACGATACATAGGTAGATATACCTATTCATAAAGAATTCTAAGAACAGACTAGATGGAAGTTTATTATACCAATGAAAAGATTCTCTATGAATGAACCCTAAATTAGCCAACTTATCAGCACATGCATTTCCCTCACGAAAAATATGAGTAACCCTAAACCTGATTGACCTACAGAAATTAAGACAAGTATTCCATCGATTACGAAGCATCTACGGAACATTAGTCCTAGCAGTAAACGCGGCACAAACCAAGACAAAATCACATTCAAGCCAAACATTAGTAAGTCCCATTTTTTGAGCTTCCTCCATAGCATGTATAACTCCATAAAACTCAGCAACCAAAGCAGTCTGAACTTCAAGAAACCCTGAAAAAGCACCAATAAATTCTCCCATACTCCCACGAAAAATACCTCCA